>BBPF01001958.1_pt2 | contig 16250 bp, 18 predicted proteins | sample 1343921 | NCBI WGS metagenome assembly BBPF01 (sample SAMD00019090, study PRJDB2971) | groundwater metagenome | isolation source: The Cedars highly-alkaline
AAGTCTTGATAAAAATTATGTTTTAAAGTAGACTAATTTTGTGGAGAATATTTTTAAGAAAAACACCAAATTTTTGAAAAACAAAGCAAAAGAATTTGGCTCTGTCCTTACAGGAATTGCGAATATAAAAGATGTTAAAAAAGAGTTTTCTATTGATAAACAAACATTAACAAATCTTGATTTTGCGATTTCCGTTGCTGTTTTAGTATCCGATAGCATTCTTTCGGGTATTAAAAATCATCCCACCCACCTTTATTATCATCATTACAAACAGTTGAATATGTTGTTAGATAGCATTGCAACAAGACTTTCTAATTGGATAAATATCCAGGGCTTTTCATCTCTTCCTGTTCCAGCCTCACAGATAATAGATTGGGAAAAACAAAAAGCGCATCTCTCTCATAAAAAAATGGCAGTTCTGGCAGGTTTGGGATGGATAGGAAGATCCAACCTTCTTGTAACGCCGGAGTTTGGTTCACAGGTTCGGCTTGTAACTGTTCTTACCAATATGCCACTTTCAGTTGATACATCATTAAAAAAGTATATGTATGGGTGCAGGATGTGTTTTTCTTGTATTGAGTCTTGCCCTGCACATGCTATAAAAAAAGATGTGAAAGATTTTGATTTTAAAGCCTGTTTTGAAAAACTTCAAGAGTTTAGAAGATTAAAATATACAAACCAGTTTATATGCGGTGTATGTGTAAAATCTTGTAAAAGGACAAGACAAGATGTAAGGAGAATATGAAAGCAGTTGTGATCGGTTCTGGTGGAAGAGAGCATGCAATTGTATGGAAGATAAGCCAGAGTCCAAGGATAAAAAAGATATGGTGTCTGCCGGGCAATGCCGGAATTTCATCAATTGCAGAGTGTGTGAATATAAAAGCAGATAATATAGGGGAGATTTTTGAATTTGTAAAGAAGACAAATCCAGATATTGTTGTCGTTGGCCCTGAAAAGCCTCTGTGTTTAGGGCTTTCAGACAGGATTTCTTCTATCGGTATAAATGTATTTGGCCCTTCAAAAGATGCATCCCAGCTTGAGGGAAGCAAGGTTTTTTCAAAACTTCTTATGAAAAAATATAATATACCAACCGCAAATGCAGAGATTTTTAAAGACTATCAAAAGGCATTACATTATGTAGAAAGTGTTCAATTTCCCATTGTTATAAAAGCAGATGGCCTTGCAGCAGGAAAAGGTGTTTTAATTGCAAAAACAAAACAGGAGGCAAAACAATCAATTAAAATGATTTTAGTGGACAGGGTATTTGGCTTTTCAGGTGAAAAGATAATAGTGGAAGAGTGTCTTACGGGGCAGGAGGCATCAATACTTGCTCTTACAGATGGAAAAACAGTGATTTCTCTTGCTCCATCCCAGGACCATAAAAGAATAGGCGAGAATGATACAGGACCAAACACAGGTGGTATGGGTGCATATTCACCAACACCTGTTGTGACAGACTCTATAATTAAAGAGATGGAGGAAAAGATATTAAAAAAAACTGTTTATGCAATGGAAAAAGAAGGACACCTATACAGAGGGGTTTTGTATGCAGGGATTATGATTACATCAGAAGGACCAAAGGTTCTTGAGTTTAATGTAAGGTTCGGAGACCCTGAGGCGCAGTCAATACTTCCGAGGCTTGATTCTGATATTGTTGATGCAATGCTATCTGTTTGTGAAGGAAAGATTTTGCAAACAACATTAAAATGGAAAGAACAGTCTTGTGTATGTGTTGTAGTCTCATCAAGAGGATACCCTGGAGATTATGAAAAGGGCAAAATAATTTACGGACTTGACAAGGTTTCAAAGATGAGAAATGTCCATCTCTTTCACTCAGGAACAAAATTTAATAACGGGAATATAATAACAGATAGCGGAAGAGTTATAAGCATAACCGCAATGGGGAAAAATATAAAAAGTGCTATAAAAAATGTGTATAATGCAGTTTCTATGATAAGTTTTGAAAATATGTATTACAGGAAAGATATTGCCAGGGTAGCATTGTTATATGAATAGGGCAATATTTATTGTTGGTCCTACCGGTACTGGCAAGTCAGATGTTGCAGTTGAACTTTCCAAAACTATTCCCTCAGAAATCATCTCTTGTGATTCTATGCAGGTATATAAAGGAATGGATATAGGAACAGGCAAGGCATCAAAAGAGATACTGTCAACAGCACCACACCATCTTATTGATATTATTAAACCTTCAGAGGATTTTAATGTTGCAAAATATATTTATTATGTCCAAATTGCGCTTGAAAAAATAAAGAACCATAATAAGATACCGATATTTGTTGGTGGAAGCGGACTTTATATAAATTCAATAGTGTACGGCCTTTGCGGTGCACCTGCGCAGGTTCCTGAAATAAGGGCTCGGATTTTAAAAGAGCAAGACCGGAAGGGAATAGAGTATCTGTTTAAAAAGTTAAAAAGTGTTGACCCTGTTGCTGCATCAAAGATTGAGGGCTTTAACCTGAGAAGGATTGTAAGGGCATTAGAGGTATTTGAGGCTACCGGTATTGCAATATCAAGATACAGAGAAAAAACAGAAAGCATAATTTCCAATTATGCTGTAAAAATGTTTGGGCTTACAATGGAAAGGCAAAAATTGTATAACAGGATAAACAAAAGGGTTGTGAATATGTTTGACATGGGGCTTGTGAGAGAGGTAAAAAATCTTTCTCAAAATAAAATGAGTTGGACATCAAGCAAGGCTCTCGGTTATAAAGAGGTGATAGACTGTTTAAAGAAAAACATTTCTCTGGAAGATACAATTTCTCTTGTTCAAAGAAACACAAGAAGATATGCAAAAAGGCAGATGACATGGTTTAAAAAAAATAAAAATATAAAATGGATAGATGTAGAAGATAAAGCGTCTGAGGATATAGCAAACCAGATTTTTAGCTTTACAGCAGGAGACAGATGACAGATGACAGGGAAAAGCCGTTGTTCGTATATCGTCGTAAGTATCTTTTATGGAATGCAATATACGGAATACAGGGGACAGGAGGTAGTGGAAAAAATGGTGACTGGTGATAGGCAATAGGCGACAGGTGACTGGTGCCCTGGTATCTCGGTGAACGGTGAACGGTGAACGGTGAACGGAACGCAGGCGACAGATGTCAAGGATAAAACTATTATATGAAAATTTATCGGACAAACGAAAAGGCTTTTCTTGTCATTGTGGAAAACACACAGGACAAGGAAAGATGGTATATTACAGATATTGTTGAAGAAACCAGACAACTTGTATTATCAAGCGGAGTTTCTATTGTAGGTGAGATAATATGCAGGCAGTCAACAATAAATCCAAAGTTTTATATTGGGACAGGCAAGATTGAAGAGATTATCCATTCTTCATATATAAGGGGTGCAGATGTTTTAATATTTAGTGAGGACCTTTCTGGGACACAGCAAAGAAATCTTGAATTGGCTTTTGGGTCTAAGGTAATAGACAGAACACAACTTATACTTGATATATTTGCACAAAGGGCCCATACAAATGAGGGTAAGATTCAGGTTGAACTTGCCCAGGTGCAGTATCTTCTCCCGAGACTTTCAGGCAAAGGTATAATGCTTTCAAGGCTTGGAGGAGGTATAGGAACGCGTGGTCCGGGTGAAACAAAACTTGAAACAGATAGAAGGAAGATAAGACAGAAAATAGGCCGCCTTAAAAGCAGTTTAGAAGATATTAAAAAGCACAGACTTCTTTCAAGGAAACACAGGAAAAAACATAATCTTCCAAGTATTGCGCTTGTCGGTTATACAAATGCAGGAAAATCTGTACTTCATAACACACTTACACATTCTGGCGCATATGTGGATGACAGAATGTTTAGCACTCTGGATCCTCTGGCAAGGGAGTTAAAACTTCCCAACGGTTGCAAGGTTGTTATACTTGACACGGTTGGTTTTCTTCACCGTCTTCCACATCATCTTATAGATGCATTTAAAGCCACGCTTGAAGAAACAGAAGAATCAGACCTTATACTACATATAGTTGATGTTAGCCATCCCCGTGCTTTCAGGTATATAGAGGCAGTAACAGATGTTTTAAAGGAATTGAATGTATCTGAAAAGCCACAGCTTCTTTGTTTGAACAAGGTAGATCTTCTTGATACACCCGCAAGAATAAAAAGGCTAAAAGATTTGTATCCGCAGTCGGTTGTTATATCTGCGCTTCATGGGAATGGTATTGGAATTATGTTAGAAAAAATTGAACAGATGTTGTCAAAATATTTTCAGAGAATTAAAATTACAATACCGAGAGAAAGACAGGACTTATTAAGTTTAGCATATTCAGAAGGGAATGTTTATTCAAGACAGGATTTACAAGAGGGGGTATATCTTGATATAATAGTTTCATCGGCAATAGCGGATAAGTTTTTACTAATGAATAATATAAAATAGGAAGGAAAAATTAAAATATGTCAAACAATGAAGCATTATATGCAAGAAATGAAAAGATATTGCAGGTTCCGGTAGAGGAAGAGATGAAGTCTGCTTATCTGAGGTATGCAATGAGTGTTATTATCGGCAGAGCGCTTCCGGATGTAAGAGATGGTCTTAAGCCTGTCCAGAGAAGGCTTCTTTATTGTATGAAGAATGACCTTAATTTAGAACACAATAAGCCCTATAAAAAGTCTGCCCGTATAGTGGGTGATACAATGGGTAGATATCATCCGCATGGCGATGCAGCGCTTTATGAAACACTTGTAAGAATGGCACAGGATTTTTCAATGAGGTATCCTCTTGTGGATGGGCAGGGGAACTTTGGTTCAATAGATGGGGACCCACCGGCTGCAATGAGATACACAGAGGCTCGTCTTGCTTCAATATCGGACACAGTGCTTCAGGATTTAGACAAAGATACCGTTGCATTTGGTCCAAACTTTGATGAATCATTAAAAGAACCACTTGTTCTTCCTTCCATACTTCCAAATCTTTTAGTAAACGGCTCATCTGGTATTGCCGTTGGTATGGCAACAAACATTCCTCCTCATAATCTTTCAGAAGTTGTAGATGCAATTACATCTCTTATAGATAATCCTGATTGTGAAATTAAGGATTTAATGAGATTTATAAAAGGGCCTGATTTCCCCACAGGTGGAATAATACTTGGGGCAGAAGGTATAAAACAGGCATTTACAACAGGAAGAGGTTCCATAAAACTATCGGCAAGGGCAAATATTGAACAGCAAAAATCAGGCAGGGAATCTATTGTAATTACCGAGATTCCATACCAGGTAAATAAAACAAACCTTATACAGGCAATAGCAGACCTTGTCCAGAATAAAAAGATAGAGGGCATAAGTGATGTCCGTGATGAGACAGACAGAGAAGGTGTCCGTATAGTTGTTGAGTTAAAAAGGGATCAAAACTCAAGGGTTATATTAAACCAGTTGTACAAACATACACAGATGCAGACCACTTTTGGTGTTATAATGCTTGAACTTGTTGACGGGAAGCCCCGTGTTTTAAATATCAAAGAAATACTTCAGGAATATGTAAAATACAGAAAAGAGATTGTTACAAAAAGAACACAGTTTGAACTTGATAAAGCACAAAACAGGGCACACATATTAGAAGGATTTAAGATTGCTGTTGATAACCTTGATGCAATTATAAGTATTATTAAAAAAAGTGAGAACCCTGAAATTGCAAAACAGGCTTTAATTAAAAAATTCTCTTTTTCTGACAAACAGACTCAGGCAATACTTGAGATGCAACTTCAAAGACTTACCTCTCTTGAAAGGAAAAAAACAGACGATGAATATCTTGAAATTATAAAACAGATAGAAATCTATAAAGGCATACTTGCCAGTGTAAAAAAAATTCTTCAGATTATAAAACAGGAGGTAATGACATTAAAAGAAAAATATGGTGATGAAAGAAGAACACAGATTGTTCTTAAAGCAGAGGAACTTGAAACAGAGGATTTAATTGCAGAAGAAGATATGGTTGTTACAATATCCCATATCGGTTATATAAAAAGGCTTCCTGTAAGTACATACAGGAAACAGAAAAGGGGTGGGAAAGGTGTTTCTGCAGGTGAATTAAAAGAAGAGGATTTTATAGAGCATCTTTTTATTGCAAGCACGCATGACTATATGTTGTTTTTTACAGATAAAGGAAAGGTGTACTGGCTTAAAGTATTTGAATTGCCGCAAGCCTCAAGACAGGCAAAGGGAAGAGCAATAGTCAACTGTCTTGAAATTGAGCAGTCAGAAAAGATAAGCTCGCTTCTTGTTGTAAGGAAGTTTGAAGAAAATAAGTATCTTGTTATGGCAACACAAAAAGGAATTATAAAAAAGACCACACTTTCTGTATATTCACATCCCAAAAAAGCAGGGATTGTTGCTATAAATATTCGTGAAGGGGATAAACTTGTTGCCTGTCAGATTACAGATGGGAAAAGTGATATATTTTTTGCGACAAAACAGGGAAAGGCAATAAGATTTAGTGAAGAGTGCATCCGTGCTGTGGGAAGAACAGCTACTGGTGTCAGAGGAATAAGGCTGTCCAACGAAGACAGTGTGATAGCAATGGAGGTTGTAGGCACAGGGGCCCTTATTTTTACGATAACTGAAAATGGGCTTGGCAAGTGCACTTCAATAGATGCCTACAGGAAACAGAGAAGAGGTGGCAAAGGCATAATAAATATAAAATGCACACAGAAAAACGGAAGTGTTATAGGGGTTAAGGCTGTCCAAGAAGATGATGAACTTATGATAATTACGCAGGAGGGTATGATGGTAAGAACCCCAGCAAAGGATATAAGAACAATTGGTAGATCTACTCAGGGTATAAAAATAATAAAACTTAATGAAAGTGACAGTGTAGCAAACCTATCAATACTTGCGGCAAAGGATAATGAGAATTCAGCTCTTCAGCAGAACGGAGAGCAGGGTGGCCCAGCCCTTTAAGTAAGGGAGCGGGGTGAAGTTGAGGAAGGAACAGAACAGTGGAATAGAGTTTATAGAACATACAGCAGATATCGGGCTTATCTTAAACGGAAAAGACTTAAAAAGCCTTTTTAAGAATGCCGCCCTGGGGCTTTTTCAGATACTTGCTGATATAAAAAAAATAAAGCCTTTACTGGAAATAAAAATATTGGTAGAAGAAGATAATTTAGAGTTTTTGCTTGTCCGGTTTCTTCAGGAGATCGTATATATATCTGAAACACAAGAGATGGCTTTTAAAGATATAACTATTGAAGATATAAAAAAGACGGCTAGTAGGTGGTCTATTTCTTCTGCACTAAAAGCAGAACCATTTGAAACATCAAGACGGAGGTTAAAAACTTCTGTAAAGGCAGTTACATATCATAACCTGTATATTAAAAAAACAGGCGCAGGTTATCAGGCAAGGGTAATATTTGATGTGTAGGAATAGAAAAATCACAATGCAAAGTAAGCAGCTGGTGCCAGAACACCAGAGCACCAGAACACCAGAGCACCAGAGCACCAGTTTTAGCGCTCAAAGGAAAACTCTATGTTGTTTCAACGTCTATCGGCAATCTTTCTGATATTACATTCAGGGCAGTTGAAGTTCTTAAAAGTGTTTTTCTTATTGCCGCTGAAGATACACGGCGGACATCCATTTTATTGCGGCACTACAATATAGGGACACCGATAGTAAGTTTTCACTTGAAGATTTGGCTGATCTTGTTCCTTTAAGAAATATAGTTCTTGTAAAAGAAATAACAAAGGTGTTTGAAGAATATATAAGAGGAAAGATTGAAGATGTCTTACAGATATGTAAAAACAGAGACTTAAAAGGAGAATATGTCCTTATCATTGCGCCCAAAGAATCGTAATCTATTATTATCTTTCGTAATTTGTTTGTTTTACTTTTCCGCCGTCTTTTCTCAACAAATACAGATTAAGGACCTTCTTAATACACCCTGGGTTTATGATGGTCAAGAGGTCATTGTCAGGGGTGAGGTTATAGGCAATGTAATGAAAAGAAAAGATGGTGTGTGGTTTAATGTTCTGGATGAAACAGGTGCTATGGGTATATGGACAGAATCTCTTGATGTTTATTTACAGGGTGGTTCATACAACAGGACAGGAACTATTGTTCTTGTGAAGGGTTTCTTTAACAGGGCATGTCCAAAACATGGCGGTCAGATAGATATACATAGCAATGAAATAGATATAATTTCAGATTCTACAGAAAGGCAACATCCGCTAGATAAAGGAAAACTTAAGATTCTTACCCTGCTTGGCATCCTGTTTTTAGTTGCAATTGTTTTTAATTTTATATTGATTGCAAAGAGAAAACGATGGCTGAAAAACTCTGCGTAAAAAGCTGCCTCTGGAACGGTTTGTGCATTGAAAATCCTGTTTTTAGGCTTATGCTCGGACTGTGTCCTGCGCTTGCTGTAACAACATCTGTTTTAAGCGGTTTCAGTATGGGTCTTGCGGCAATATTTGTTCTTATATGTTCCAGCGTGATTATATCACTCTTAAAAGGCATTATACCCGAACAGATAAGGATCCCCTGTTATATTGTTGTGATTGCAACATTTGTCACGATTACAAAGATGATTCTTATGGCATACTTCTTCGAAATCTATAATAAATTAGGTCTTTTTATAGATATTATGGTTGTCAACTGTATAATCCTTGGAAGAGTAGAGGCATTTGCATCAAAGAATACTGTTTTTTATTCTTTCTGGGATGCAGTGGGCATGGGAACAGGATTTCTTTTTGCCACAACACTGATAGGAGGTATCCGTGAAGTATTGGGAAGCGGGACACTGTTAAGCGGCACATCATTTGTTTTTTCTATACCATTTTTAGAAACAAGTCCTGTAATTGCTATGATACTTCCACCAGGTGCATTTCTTATAGTAGGTTTTATTCTCGGGCTTTTAAATTTAATGCAAACCAGGAGATTATGAGCCTGTGTCCAGAAGATTTCTTGTCCAAATAGAATATGACGGAACTTCATACTGCGGTTGGCAGGCGCAGGACATCAAAAAATCAAAAAAGCCCAGCATTCAACAGGTTGTTGAAGGTGCTATATTTAAGTTATTCAATACGAGGGTTAAGGTTTATTCATCAGGTAGAACAGATTCAGGTGTTCATTCTCTGGCACAGTATGCGCATTTTGATGTTGATACACATTTTTCAGACTTTAAGATTTTAAAAGCAATCAATTCATACCTGCCGGAAGATGTTGCTATTGTTCAGTGTAGACAGGTTGGGCGTGATTTTAATTCAAGGTTCTTACCCTCAATAAGGACATATACATACACAATTGTCAACAGAAGTGTAAGACCCGTTATACAAAGAATGTACTGCTGTTTTATTCCATATCACCTGAATGTAAGAAGAATGCAAAAAGAGATAAAGTTTATTATAGGGAAACACGACTTTAAGTGTTTTCAGGCAAAAGATAAAAAGGAAAGGTTAAGTATAAGAACAATAACTGCTGCAAGTGTCAGGAAAAAGGGGGATAAAATTTATATACAAATCAGTGCCAATGGATTTTTATATAATATGGTAAGAAACATCGTTGGCACACTTATTGATATAGGAAGGGGAAAATTACCGCAAGGCAGTATGAAAAAGATACTTGATTCTAAGGATAGGTTTTTTGCAGGGCCCACTGCTCCTGCAAAGGGACTTTGTCTTACCAGCATAGACTTTTGTAAGGTTACAGAAGGCATTGTTTCAGGAAAATAATACAGATAGTGAAGGAGTAGGTATTGAGAATAATAGATGCAGTTTTTTTAGGAGTTATACAGGGACTTACTGAGTTTTTACCTATTTCAAGCTCCGGTCATCTAGTAGTTGTCCAGCAAATGTTTAATCTAAGGCAGGCAGGGTTTGCGCTTAATGTTCTTTTACATTTAGGAACTATTTTTTCAATACTGATATTTTTTTATAAAGACATTATTGCATTATTTAATAAAAACAGAAAGACAATTTATATGATATTTATATCTATGCTCCCCACAGGCGTATTGGGTTTATTCTTGCATGGATATCTTGAAAATTTATTTGAAAACATCAGGTTTGTTGGATGGATGTGGCTAATAAACGGAATGGTTCTTATATCAGCAGGCTTATATCTTAAGTTTAAAAAAAGTAGGACTTTTAAAAATAGTGTTGGTTTTAAGGAAGCGGTATGGATAGGATTTTCACAGGGAGTTGCAGTTTTACCCGGCATATCAAGGAGTGGTTCTACTATATCCTGTGCTATATTTTCAGGTATAGAAAAACAACAGGCTATAAGATTCTCAATGTTATTAAGTATTCCTGCTGTTGTAGCAGCAAATATTGTTAAAATAAATGATATACAACAGATAACAGATCAAGCCGGATTATTACCAGTCTTTTTGGGATTTATAACATCTTTTTTATCAGGTATTTTAGCACTCTGGATATTATGGAAGGCTGTTCAGAAACAAAAGTTTGAATGGTTTGGAATATATTGTATTATTGCTGGGACCTACATTTTAATATGAAACAAGAACATATAAGTGAAATTAAGGGTGTTGTTATTATTGCCGTTTCTATTCTTATTATGGCAAGTTTAATATCTTGGACACCACAGGACATACCATTTTATTCTTCACAGCCAAATATGCCTGCAAAGAACTTTGTCGGTATATTCGGTGCATATCTTTCGGGTGTTCTATTTTTCTTATTCGGCATCTCGTCGTTTCTCATCCCTTTATTTTTATTTTATGTGGGACTTAATTATTTTGTCAGGAAAAACATCCAGAGGCCTTGTGATAAGATTATAGGGATTTTGCTTCTCATATTTTCAGTCTGCGGGATTTTAGGTATATGGTTAGGTTCAAATAAGTTTAATTTAACCGGTTTTTTAGGTCTACTGATATCTAACACTCTTATTTCTTTTACAGGAACATTGGGGGGCTTGCTCATTTTGTCTGTTGTAGGAATTTTGTCTGTGGTTCTAATAACTGAGGTGTTGATTGCATCTGTGTTTGTCCGAATAAAAGATTGGTGGAACCTAAGGATTTTAACGCAGGATAAAAAACCTATCTTTGAAAAGAATCTAAAAATGACGGGAATAAAAACAAAATTTGTCCGGCCCGTCAGAGCTTCTGTGAAAATAGACAGTGGTTTTCACTTTAAAAAACGCCCCTTACAACCCGTAGCATCAAGGCCAGAAGATGTAAGAGAAGAAAAACAGGATAAAAAGCCTGATTATATCTTTCCGCCCATAGATCTGTTTGATATCCCTCCTCCTATAGAGCAAAGAAAAATAGAAGAAGATTTAAAGAAAAATGCACAGATTCTTGAAGATACACTGAAAGACTTTGCAGTAGAAGTAAAGGTTGTCCAGGTTGACAGAGGTCCTGTTATCACGCTTTATCAAATCCAGCCTGCATCAGGCGTAAAGGTAAGCAGGATTGTTCAGCTTTGTGATGATATTGCTCTTAATATGAAGGCTGAGAGTGTAAGGATTGTTGCCCCGATTCCTGGTAAATCAACAGTAGGCATTGAATTACCTAACACACAGTCTACTTTAGTATATTTAAGAGACATACTTGAAAGTTCAGAGTTCAAAAGCACAGATGCCAAACTTCCGCTTGCACTGGGTAAAGATATTGCAGGAAAGTCTGTTGTATCGGACCTTATAGATATGCCTCATCTTCTTATTGCAGGAACAACCGGTTCTGGAAAAACTGTGTGCATAAACTCACTTATATCCTCTTTTATATTCAGGATTCACCCCAGAGATTTAAAATTTCTTCTTATTGACCCGAAGATGGTTGAGATGAGTATGTTTAACAACCTTCCTCATCTTTTATGTCCTGTTCTTATAGATGCAAAAAAAACATCAATTGCACTTATGTGGTTGGTTCAGGAAATGGAAAGAAGATTTAAAATATTTTCCAATGTTGGTGCAAGGGACATAGAAATGTATAACAGTAAAATATCAGGAAAACAATTACAATCAAAAAATGGTTTAGAATACAAACGGATTCCGTTTATAGTGGTTGTTATAGACGAACTGGCAGATCTTATGATGACTGTCAAAGATGAGGTTGAGGCCGCTATACAACGTTTGACGCAGTTATCAAGGGCAGTGGGAATACATCTTATAGTTGCAACACAAAGACCGAGTGTTGATGTTATAACGGGTGTTATTAAGGCAAACTGTCCTGCAAGAATATCATTTCAGGTCTCATCCAAAGTTGATTCAAGAACTGTTCTTGATATGAATGGCGCAGAGAAATTGCTTGGCAAAGGAGACCTGTTATTTTTAAGACCCGGAACCTCAAAACCCATAAGAGCACAGGGCTCACTTGTAAATGACGAGGAGGTCCAAAGACTTGTAGGTTTTGTAAAATCACAAACACAACCTTCCTACGAACAGACATTATTAAATTCAATAAGGTCTGACAAACATCTCTTTGCGGGTTCTGTTGCCGATGATGAGTTGTATGATGATGGATTACAGATTGTATTATCTACAGGAACAGCTTCTGTTTCTGTTTTACAGAGAAAGATGAGACTGAGTTACCAAAGGGCTGCTCGTCTTATAGACCTTATGGAAGAAAGGGGGATTGTTGGTCCTTACAGGGGTTCAAAACCCAGAGAAATACTTGTTGATATTCCCGCCGGACAGGTAGAAAAAAAAGGTAAAGATGAAAACATTGTGTCAGAAAATAAGGGATAAAAGAGTACTCTTAAATGTTTCACAAGAGGAAGTTTCTCATAAGACGAAGATACCTGTAAAAATTATTGCTGCGATAGAAGATGGAACAGTGGAAAATATTTTAGAGTGGGTTTATATAAAAAGTTATATAAAAAAACTTGCAGATTTTTTAAAAATTCCATCAGAAGTCATCTTTGACGAATTCAAAAAAACCTCACATCTTTTAAAACAGGAGATAGTTATAAAACAGGACTCTTTAAAAATAAAAATAGAATCAGGTAAAAAAAGAATTAAATTTAAACCGATATTCTTAGGAATTATAAGCGTAATAATTTTAGGATTTATTTTATGGGGTTCAGTAGTTTTTATTCCCAGGATAAACTTCAAAAGACAGGCAAAAACAAAAATTAAACAAGAAGTGCAGGTGCCAAAGGCGGTTATTCCGCAGGTTCAATTTTTTAAGGTCAGGCTGCGGGCAAAAAAGGATGTATGGATGCAGGTAACAGTGGACGGTAGGGTGCTGTTTTCTGCTATACTATCAGAAGGCAAAAGTATAGGGTGGGATGTTAAAGAAAAAGTCCTTTTATGGGTGGGAAACGTTGATGCTGTATCTCTTCAGATAGACGGTAAAGATTATGATATCCCAGGCAGAGGTGTTGTAAAAGATATAGTCATTACAAGAGAAGGTGCGAAAAGGTAATGGGGGGGTTATGCTCACGGGTTCATAAAAACAGATGACTGGTGACAGGTTAACTGGTGACTGGTGCTCCGGTGCACTGGTGTTCTGGTAAGGGGGGGGGTAGAGCTCACGAAGAGTTAGGACTGGGCACAGTAATCGTCGGTGCCTTTTCCGATTCGGCAGTCAAGAAAGTTTTAGGTCTGCCCAAGAATTTAGAGCCGTTGGCAGTAATGCCCGTAGGGTATAAGAAATAAAAGTCAGTCTTGAGGATTTGATACACCATTTTTATAAATGTCTTGACACATTAGGTATGTATGATGTAACTTAATAGAAGGGAATAAGATGGGTAGAGAACTAAGAGGAATTAAGGGAAAGGAAGCGATTGAGGCTTTTGTTCGGGCAGGTGGGGAAAAGAGGCCGGGGAAGGGGGATCATGTAAATATAAAAATGCCTAATGGGCTAATTATTACTATTCCCGGGAAAAAGGAGTTAAAAATTGGGTTATTAAAGGCCGCTATTCGAAAAGCAGGCTTAACAGAAGAACGATTTTCTAATCTTTTATGAGGAGGGGGTATGGAATATACAGTAATATTGCATCGGGCTGAAGAAGGAGGTTTTTGGGTGGAGGTTCCTGCTTTACCGGGTTGTTTTTCTCAAGGTGAGACAGTGGAGGAAACTTTAACCAATACAAAAGAAGCGATAGAATCTCATCTTCTGGCCTTGAGAGCAGATGGGCAGAGCTTGCCTAAAGACGAAATTTTGGTTTTTAGTAAGATTGAGGTATAAATTGGAGGTTGAAATTCTCTTGGCTCGGGCAAATCGTTTGATTAATCACGGACCGGTAGTTCTGGTTACCTCTCAATATAAAGATAAGACAAATATCGTCACCTTGGCCTGGGTTACTCCGGTATCACACAATCCGCCTCTGGTAGCCATCTGTATCCACAAGAATCACTTCTCCCATGAGTTGATTAAAGAATCCAAAGAGTTTGTAATAAATGTGCCAGGAGAGGATTTAATAGAAAAAGTACACGCTTGTGGAACTGTCTCGGGAAGAGAAGTGGATAAGTTTCAAAAATTTGGGCTCACTCCCATAAAGGCCAAGAAGGTTAGCCCTCCCTTAATTGCTGAGTGTTTTGCTCATCTGGAATGCAAGGTAGAAAAAATCTATCCTGGAGGAGACCATTCGATATTTTTGGGTGAGGTAGTTTATGTCCAGGTAGAGGAAGGATTATTTAGTGAGTTTTTGGACGTTGAGAAGGTTAAGACCTTACATCACTTAGGAGCGAATCTATATACCACGCCTGCAAGGATTATAAAGGTTGCGGATTAAAAATCAGACTTAAAATATATCCCGCTTTAAGGTTGAGGTTGAGGTAGTAACCTTCTAATTTCACTTTCCAACTGTTCTTTCAGGGCATAGTGGTCTTGCAGGAAGGGAAAGAGTGTCTTTGCTATAAAGGCAATCGCTACTACACACTTGCGATTTGCGATTTGGGGGCTTTTTTCTTTTAAGTAATTATTTATGCGAAACCTCATGCTACTTCACGCAATACTATTTTAGCCCTGTCAGTAAAAGAAGAACTGCTTAAGAGTTTAAGGATATAGATTTTTTTAACACCATAACCCACCCAACACTAAAAAATTTTTCTCTTGACAAAGAGTTGTTAATAATATATACTTGATTATGTTGATAGGCTTACTAATATTAAGTTGATGGGGATAAAATGAGGATTTCAGCAGAGAGCGACTATGCCTGTAAGGCGCTTTTAGAATTAGCCTTATACTGGCCGAACAGAGAGCCGGTTCGGATATCTACGATAGCCAAGAAACAAAATATCCCGATTAAGTATCTGGAGCAGATTCTAATTCAGTTAAAAAACGCAAGGTTAGTAGAAAGCGTGCGAGGAAAACAGGGCGGATATAGACTGGCTAAGGCGCCTCGTGAAATAAGCTTAGGCGAAATGATGCGCAAGGTTAAAGGCCCTCTCTTGCAATTGGCGGATACTGCAACCCAGAAAAAATCTGTATTTACGGCTATTTGGAAAGAGGTGGAGGATTCTATAGTTAAGGTGTTGGATAAAGTAAATTTTGAAGATATAGCAAATAAAACCAGGAGCAGGGAGGGTGCTATGATTTATCAGATTTAATTTTTTTTGCTTACTATATATAAACATCATTTATACGTAATATCTCAACTATATTTATATGTCAAAAGGAGGATGGAAAAAATGACGGAAAAAAATGAGGGTTTGAGAACAGAAACATTGGCGTTGCACGGAGGACAGGTTGCGGACCCGACGACGGGGGCGCGGGCTGTGCCGATTTATCAGACGACCTCTTATCAGTTCAAAAATACGGAGCATGCGGCGAATCTTTTTGCACTGAAAGAATTCGGGAACATTTACACAAGGATAATGAACCCGACAACCGATGTCTTTGAAAAACGAATGGCAGCTCTGGACGGTGGCGTCGGAGCGCTTGCTGTGGCGAGCGGGCAGGCTGCGCAGGCACTCGCTCTCCTCAATATAGCGCAGGCAGGTGATGAGATCGTTTCGGCAGATAACCTCTACGGCGGAACGTATAATCAATTCCATTATACTTTCCCGCGCTTAGGAATAAAGGTCAAATTTGTTAAGTCCAATGACCTTGAGGCTTTTCAGAGAGCGATAACCCCAAAGACGAAAGCACTATATGCCGAATCCATAGGTAATCCCAAGCTTGACATCGCGGATTTGGAAGGAATATCCAAGGTTGCCCATAAGAACGGCATCCCGTTTGTTTTGGATAATACGGTATCTCCTTATTTGTTAAGGCCGTTTGATTTTGGAGTGGATATCATTGTGTATTCGGCGACCAAGTTCATTGGCGGCCACGGCACAAGCATAGGTGGGGTAATCGTTGATTCCGGTAAGTTTGA
>BBPF01000258.1_pt1 | contig 16192 bp, 13 predicted proteins | sample 1343921 | NCBI WGS metagenome assembly BBPF01 (sample SAMD00019090, study PRJDB2971) | groundwater metagenome | isolation source: The Cedars highly-alkaline
TTTCAGACCCAATTGTCAAACATGGGCTAGCTAAGGCATACAAATATCGGTCTCCATCCACTAAACAAACAGAAAACAGAACTGGTTTACCCTCCAGAGGGGGGTGATTTACCTCACGAAGGCCAGGATGGTCAATTATTGGCTGATCAGCACTCGCAGAAGCCCACAGTGGCAGGATAAAAGTGTCTTTTAGTAGCTCAATCTTGCCTAGTTTACCCGGCACCTGAAATCTTATGCCCGCAAAATACCCATAATCGCACTCAGCGTCGTTTTACTCGACTTGACTCACGGATTAAGGTCACAACGGATCTCTTACTTTACAAATCGAGTTCCAATGAGATTCGAATGCGACTACCCGAACATCAATCCCACGCGTTGCCAATACTATCAGTCTTTACACGCCTTGGCTTCCTCCGAACTTCTTGGGGTGATGGAAGTTCACGTTTACTCGAAGCCGATTGACCTTCACGTTCTTGTGCTTTTTTGACTTCGACTTTTTTTTCTACTTCAGGTGCAGATTTCCTAGTCTCGTGCTGGACCTCTTTGGAACTATCAACGGCTGGTTGCTGTTCCGGTTTTCCGAAGGCTCCTCCAACAGGAACACCATTACTCCTGCGGTGAACGTTTGCCGGCTCTGTCGTAGCAGCCGGCGTTGTTGGTACTGCCTCATTCTTAAACGGCCCCCCAGTGGTATCCGGAACAACTGGAGAGGGTTTCTTAAGTGGCTCTACCTCCACGTGGTCAGGGATTTGTCGTTTTGTAGCAGGTCTCTTCGGCAATGGTCCCGGTGGCTTCGTTTCTATCACCTGCTCGTCGCCGAGAGGTGGCGTCGCCAAGTCATCTGGCTCCCACAAGACCTGCCCTGTTCCCACGACGGCTTTGGCACTTTCGGTTCTGGCCACATTTCCGCTCACAATGACCTGCCGTGTCAGGAACGCTGTCTGCATCAACATGCTGCCGCGGAGATGAGTGCCTGGAGACAGAGGATCGAGATTCAGAGCGATCTCTACAATGCCCGCATTCTTGATGCTTGAAGGCTTCACGCTGAGACCGGCTATTTCGGACTTCAGGCGACATGGAATGGGCACCACCAACTTTATCTTGAACTCATGCCGCTGGTTGGCTTTTATGATACCTAATCGAACAGAATGAGGATATCGCCAGATTCCTTCCTCCTGATCCAGGCCCGTGACACTTCCCCTAACCATTACATTATTCAGAGTGACCTCCAAACCCGGCATAACCATAATCGCACAGGTCTCATCATCCGCAAGCTCCTTCTCGTTACCTGTTACTTCAACTTCGATATTATTGAGTATGACGCCATCGGCCTCGATCGAGACTACCGGCCCCTTTTTTGCCCAAATTGAGTGTCCGTGGCCCTCAATCGTCATGGGTTTTCTGATAACGAGAGGGCCTTCATACTCACCGCGGGATACATCAAGCGTGAATGTCCCAGATTGGCTTACTTTATCAATCTGGTCTTGAATGGTATTGCCCATGCTACCTGTACCCCCTGCTACACGGGGCAAAGGGTTCACCATGCTTCTGGAACCACCGGAAGCAAGCTTGATAGCCGAAGCTCCCGGTACCACAGACTTAAAATTCTCAAAGGCCATAACATCACTGTTGTTAACAAGAGAGATGCCCAAAAAATCGCTCGTAAATTTACAAAGCACTGCTACCGAGCCTGATTGTCTGGAATCCAGGGCAACACTGTGACTATCGCCTTTGTCAGTCACCACTTCTACACGAGCATCGTAGTTGGCAAAAACTTTGTCGGAGCCAGAAGACGCAGCGGTAAAATTAAGGGCAACGATGTAAAGTTCCTCAAAATCATCCGGTTTGGTGATACGTAACTCCTCCCGATTGTCCTCCCCGACATCCCCAACACCCTCGTCGCCGGAAAGTTGCATAAAAGGAAACCGGTTAAGATCGCCCAGGGATCCACCCGCATAGTTATCTGAGTAGATACCACCAACCCGACCATCTTTAGTTTTGTAAAAAGCCATCAAATCTAGATCAATAGCTGATGTCCAGACCAGTGACACCTTCAATTGTTTAGAATCTCCAATCACGGCCTTGTCGCCTTTTTGTTTAAGTTCCACACGTACTCCTCGCCGATAACGGGCAACGAGATTGCCTCTCGACGCCTTCCATCAGTGCCTTCCGGCAACTCATCTCCTTAAGTTTGCCATTTGCACCACGCCAATTGAGCCATTGGTATCTCACCCTTCCGTTCCCATCCGCAGATACACAACTTCCTGTCACATGCTAGGCGATCCAATAGTGCACGCGTTGTCGGCATATCGTATACAGCTTTGTCAACAAAAGATCGGGCAATGGCAGCACGCTGCCACTAATTTGTCACATTCAAAGGAGATCATCACATCTGCCCACGGTCCGAAAAGTCGGCTTCCCTACCCACTTTTGCAAGAGGCTCTTCTGTTTAGCAGATTGCGGAACACATCATCACTTCTTGCGGGTGGCAGTGCTACGGGATCATTTTCACTATAACTAATCGTCCTTTTTCACTCTTCGACAGCAATATCTCTTCACTATCTTTCAGCGCCACTGCCTGCCCCTTTGGAACCGGGTTCCCCGACGGGGAAACCATCGAGTCTAACTGTCTGTTTATGAGTATCCACTGTCCGTGGTAAAACTGAACGTCAGCGAGCGACTCCGGGTTTGCGTGTTCATCCGGTTTCTTGTCTGTAAATACGTGCCATTGATGGATTGTCCGCTTATCCCAGGCCACAAGAGAGTGGTTTTCAGGCCGAAACTGGCCCTTACGCGGGGCATAGTGGAATTCAAGGACCGGCATCGGGTTCTTAAGCTTCCAGCCGCACCACGGGCATTGAGACCGGTGGCTTTCCTGATACACAAACCACTTTTCGTCGCATGAGCTGTTACCGCAAGGAATCAGTAAGTCGGCCGTGCGGCACAAGGCATGCTCCCACGCTGCTGCCGTCGTACGCGCCGTCGGCGTATGCAGGCCGTCAACAAACGTCTTGAGAGAAACCTTGCTGAGATACGGCCCTAAATGCTTATAGGAAACTTGAATATTTTTAGGGCGGTTTGATGGATCCTGAGGATTTTCAATGAAAAGTGCTTTCTCGCCCATGGACAGCCGTTCGTCTTCCTCTGCAGATACCGTACTGTTCACTCTCGGCCCCCTGAGCGGATGTCTCCTCAACAGATACTCATAGATTAAGACGGCCAGTGCATGGAGATCTGTTGAATTTGATGGCAACACACGCTGGGGATGTCCGGACGGAAGATTCTGTGTCGCCATCACTTCTGGTGCAATATATCCTGGTGTCCCCAGAACATCTGGGGAGAATTTGTTTGTCACGACAAGAGAATCAATGTCGATAACAGCACATGCCCCTTTCTGCGGATCGACGAGAACGTTCTTGCAAGACAGGTCAGAATGAGCCAAACCAGTCATGTGCATTTTTCTAATGGCTCGTGCCATCCGGGTACACAACATCAGATACCGTAGCCAGTCCCCTTTCTCTCCGGCGGGCAGCATCTTGCGCAGTTTTGGACTGCTGAACCATCTTCCTTCTTTCTCCTTGCCCTTGAATCTGCCGGATCCAAAGAAAAAGTTCGACTCGTATACAGGAGCCATTACCCCAAACCGTGGCTGCACAACAATCCCGGTCGGCCAGCAGAACAGATTCTTAAAGTAGTCCGCCTCGCCTTGTGAACTACATACGCCCCCCTGCGCCCGTGTAATCGTCGGGTTATTACTTCCAAGCACACTTTCCAGACGCGCGAGCCTGTTGGGGTCATTGCTTAGGCTCTGGTCCTTAAAGAAACAAACCACAGAACGCTTGTCAGATGTGAAAAAAACTTGCTTCATTCCTCCTTCGCCGATTATATCAGGGAGGAATTCAACTGTCCGCCCGTCCTTGAGGGTTGCCTTGACTATATTCAACCTATTAGCTCCTGTACATCAAGACCAGCGTCCTATCATCCGATGAGCCCTTCTTCTCGTACCCGAGCCACTCTTTAAGTGTCTCACCATCACGCGGGTTCTTCACGACATTATGCATAACACCCAAAACCGCATCACCTTGTCTGGTTCTCAACTCTTTGATTGGATTGCCATTGAAGAGTTCTATTAATTGTTTTTCTTCGGGAAAGAAGTCATCAGAAATGCCATCACTCATGACGGCAATGCAACGCACGTTCTGCTTGATAGTGAAAATGATTCGTTGATCAAGAGGCTTCTTCGCAAGTTCAGTGCCCGATGTAAGAAATACTGTTTCGGCAGAGAACTCTCCGTGGTCGGCGATGCCAAGTACTGTGCAACTGCCATCTCCTGCGTAAACCCCAATCACGCCATCACCGACTTGGATAGAAAAAACCAGATCCTTTTCTCCCCAAGGGGCATGCACGGCAAGTAATAGAGTTGTGTTCAGATATTTCAGAAGGCTCTGACGCTTATGGGCTTCCCTCACCACCGCATTCCGCCCTTCGCCGGCTGCGTGAACCATGAAAGCCCTCAACCTGTGAAAATCACTTTCAGAAGGGGCATCGCCACTTCGACGACTCAGCACAAAATCTTCAAGAAGAAGCTTCAGCGAACTCACTGCACTATTACACGCAACGCTTGAGCCCACACGCGACAGCTTCGCAGAGCCAGCACCGTCAGCTACGGCAATAATCGTCCAGTTGTCCACCCAATCCACAGCGAAGGAATCATCACGCCACAGCCCCTTGTGCGCATGTAGCTTACCCCGCACACTGGCAGACACAATGTTCCACTCTATGTTGCGCACTTTGAGCTCACAAATCTCGTGGGGAACTGGATCGCTCTGGTCTTCGGGTTCCAGGACTTTCCATACCGGTTTGGGCAGCGGTGCAGGAGGCTCAGGCGGGGTTTCTTCTTCTTCCCTATCGCTGGATGGTTTGGCGAGCGCTGCTTCCTGCGAGGCAGGAATATCCGCAACGGCGCAGTCTTCGTCAGAACCCATACCCGCATCAGTCGCTTTCTTCACCCCTTGCATCTCTTCACTTTCAGTGACGGCAAACTCGGGGGGCAGTAAGCTCTCGCTTTCCTTTTTCCCGCCTGCCTCTCGGCCGGCCGGGGCTGGTAACGCTTCTTGAATTGTAATATCCTTGGATTCGGATGTGTTTGTGCCTATCCTGGATGCCCGCAATGAGGAACAGGATGCCTCCGTTTTTCTTGGCGTTTGTTCTCCCATTGTAACAACCTCCTTTTCGACAGCACCCACTGTTCGACGCACAGACGGACACATGTCATGTTATGGCACGAACATAACGCCAGTTGGCGGCTCAGGCAATTCATCTGCCTTTTTGGACCCGGTTCCCGCGGTGCGGCTCCTAACAGTAACTGATACAGTCACCCATTTCATGAATGCAGCCAAAGTGCCTGGTTGCATGTCGTGCAGTCTAATCGCGTGATCTCCGAGTCGTTTCAACATCTCGTCGTTGACTCCGGGTCCTGCACCACACGCTACGACTGTCGCAAGCCTGGAAGATCGAAACTCATCTACCAGCTGCTCCCAGTCGTCAGTCGGCTCACCATCGGTAAAGATAAAAACCATGGGTTTCCAATCTCCCTTTTGGCTTGCAGTTGTCTGTCGGACTTCTTCTTGTATCCGCTCAGACAGCAATTCTATAGCTTCACCGAGTGCGGTTGTTCCGGAGGCTTCAAGATCTGGTGCGTTAAACCCTTCTATATCCGTGAGGGGGACCAGTAGTTCAGCTGCGCTGCTGAACAAAATGACACTTACCCAGATTGTATCAAGAGCTTGAGGGTCGTTCTTGAGATCCTCAAGAAGCGCTCTAAGGCCCATCTTCATAGCGGAGATTGGTTCTCCTGACATGGAGCGAGAACAGTCAATAAGCAAATACACCGGTAGCCGGCGCATACCATCCGGTATTTCGTCAGCCATTCTACCTCCCTGAAGCCCGCACGGCTAGTAACGACTCACACATCTCTTACGGCACGATCACAATCCCCGCATCCTTGGGTGGGGGTGGCAGATCAATAGGCGCATCGCCTCGTGCCGAAACGCTGGCACCCGTTTCTGAAATCGAAGCAGTCATCCATCCCATGAAAGCTCCGAGTGTACCTGGAGACACGTCCTGGAGCCGTATGACTGTGTTTGTGATGCGTTTCAAGACGGCATCTTCTGCCCCGGGTCCTACCGCACAAGCAATTATGTTACCGAATTTCCTCCGCATTACTTCATCAGCCGCATTTTCCCAACTATCTGTTGGCATTCCGTCCGTCATGAGAAAAATCAGAGGCTTATAGTCCCCTTTCTGTTTGGTGGTAGTCTTGCGCACTTCCTTGTCAACGGAGTTCAACAACAGCTTCAGCGCTTCACCCAGCGCCGTTGTCCCACTCGCGTTCAAAACAGGCTCCTGGAAAGACCCGACTTCCGTGAGCGATACAACCTGCTTCGCGCTGCTATCGAAGGTGATGATGCTCAACCATACCGTTTCGAGCGCCTGAGGATCCCCTTGCAAATCAGACACGAGAGACCGAAGTCCCATACGCACAGCTTCTATGGGCTCTCCGGACATAGACCCCGAACAATCCAGCAACAAGTAGACTGGCAACCTTCGTATTACTGCGCTTACTTCTTCCGACATGCTATACCTCCTGATATTTTTAGCCCTGCACTTGATGAACATTGAATGGGCTATATTCCGGCATCGCCCTGTTTTGACATCTTGGGCACGTATGCGACATTTGCTTATCTCCGGACCAGCAACTCAGGACGCCGCAATAACATTTAACCCATAGTGGGTTTTTACAGTACGGGCAACTTGAACAACCTACGAGCAGCGAGCTATTGATTGCCGGGAGCTCACCGCCCGAATCTTCGTCATCCTCGTTCAACGGATGCGAACAAACAGCCATGTACTTGCCGCCATGCCCCTGCCTCTGAAACCGCATCAGATAGAGCTTCCCTTTTTGAGAACAGCGAGCATGCAGGAATAACTGGCGGGGGACATTGTCCCTTATGTCGGTGGAAAGAGGGGCAATCTCAAGCACATCTTCGGGCAAACCGGGAAGGTTAAGAGTTTCTCCTTCTTGACCCCTTTCCAACGCTTGACTCACGGTTTCGACAGAGGCAGAAAGCCATAGGAAGACTTTCTGCCACCCTTCGTGGGACAAGTTCTTCATCATCAACACAATATCGGTAATCCGCCGGAGGATCTCTGTGTCCACATCAGGGCCACACCCCAACGCGTAAATGTTTGCAATTCTGGGTTGCACTTGGGACTTGATTTGATCCGCAACTGACGCCCATTCATCAGTTGGCTGCCCGTCCGAAAAAAGAAAAACGAGTGGTCTATAGTCGCCCTTCCTGGCTACCGTCGTCTTAACAACATCCCTCTGTATGGAGTGCATCAACACTCTTAGTGCCGCACCCATTGCTGTTCCTGTGCGAACGAAAAGTCTTGGCGGCCGAAAGTCAACAATATCTGTGAGGGGGATTATCTGCTTCGCCGTTCGGGAAAATGTTATAACACTCAACCAGACAGTTTCGAGAGCGAAAGGGTTCTGCTGAAGCTCGGCGAGCATTGTGTCAACCCCCCGCGAGACTTCTTCGATAGCAGAGCCAGCCATTGACTCAGAGCAATCCAGCAGCAGATAGACTGGCAAACGACGGGAATAAACAACCATCCTTCCTCCTTCTAATGAAGGATCCTTTGTGTATAGTGTGTCTTTCAACGCAAGGATCAATTCTTACGACTTTCGAGACTCGACTGTCTGCCGTAATCGACGGTTGCCTACTTCCAGTTCAAAGGCTTTTGACGAAGCCGGCATCGAAAAAGCCACCTTAGCCGGAAGTCCGTCAGTAAATCTCTGCACAACGTTACCCGAATCATCATAAATCGTGGCTGTAGGTGCTACTATCTGGGTCTCGCTCACGACTTCCGCAAATATCTCAACCAGTGCACGCATTTCATTGGCGATCTTGTGATCCCAGATGTCCACGTCTGTGTCTGTCTCGAGATCGTCAAGTTCCCCCATCTGATCTTCGTCTATTTTATCGCCGACACCAATGAGCACGCACTTGACCGGATTTCGCTCGCCGGCAGCGATTCTCTTTGCCAGCTCCTTTGTGTACCGCTTCACCTCATTGAGATCGTCCAAGCGACCATCTGTAATAAATATGTACATTCCCCGCTTTGCATCTTTGAAGCGGTCCACAAAATATCGCATAGCAGGCATGAGATAGGTCCCAACACCGAAATTCGTTTTGCTAGGCCCAGCGAATGACGCTGTTTTGCAGTCTTCCTCAGTCAAGTCGCCAATGACCTCAATTTGCTTGCCATTCCCACAAGCCCAGTAGATGACAGTAGTTCCGCCATCAGCGTCGAGATTAGAGGCCAGGTAGGCTGTTATGCTCTGTGCCAAGGGCTCGATCTCATTCTTTGAGAATACTCTGTAGCCACGTTCGACAAGATCGTCTTCGCACTCACGGGTGGGAATCAGGCTGTTTTGCTTTCCCTTTTCTTTCTGTAACCATCCCTTACGCAAGTATTCGTTTATCAGGGATTGCGGCACATCTCCCTTCGACCCTGGCAAGAGAGCGCGCCCGAATACACTGGACATGGATCCACTGGCATCAAGTGCAACTCCCGTTTGCCATCCTTCAGCTTCGTCTCCTTGGGGCTCCATCAGAATGGTGAACCACACCTCTGTTTTGTCGGGCAACTTACGCACATCAACTTCGCCGAATTCCTTGCAGACCATATCGCTCGGAAGTTGATGGCTCTTGACTTCCGTTGCCTTGTCCTTGCCGAACAACTTATCAAAGAAACCCATGACTCCCTCCTATTTCATGAACTACTGATTACCGACTGTCGAATGCGCTCTCTGCCCACCTCAAGTCCAAAGTACTGAGACGAAACAGGCATTGTAAAACTAACGCTTGACGGCAGGCCATCTGTCTCCAACGTTTCGTGTTCTCTTCGGATCCGCCATTGGTCTCTCTCCGCTGTTGTGTGATTATCTCTGGCTTATGACAGCACCGCAGAAATGCTCTGAGTCACTTCCCCCCGCGGAGTGTGAACCATGAACGAAGTATTCCCTGCTGGCAGCACAAAGCTGAACTTTCCGGGTAAGCCGTCCGGGAAGGACTTGATTTCATTCCCGTTGCTATCGAGCACACTGCCAGATGGCGCCACTTCAATGTCTTCACTCATGAGCTCGCCAAAGAGCACCCCGACAATGTCGGATTCATCCTTCATGCTGGCTGCCATTCCACTTGACCAAATATCGACATCGTCCTCAAGATCTGAACCCTCGAACATATCGTCAAAACGTTCCAACTGCCCATGATCGACTTCCTGCCCCACACCAATCAAGACAAGTTTAAGCTTGTCCGTCTTGTTTTCAGCGACCAGCTTTTTCCCCAATGCCATGCAATACTTGGTGCATGCTTCTTCATCCTCAATGATGCCGTCTGTTACGATCACTCCCATAGTCCATTCTGACTTCTCAAACACATCTTCGACGATGTGCTTGATGGCCGGGAGCATCCGTGTCCCCGTGCCCATCCGGTGTTGTTTCGGGCCTGAAATACTGGCTGATGCGCATTGGGCAACATCGAACTCGCCGATATCCTCTGTGTCTGTGCCGCCGGGGTTCAAAGCCCAATAAAACATGTTGACCTTGCCACTCTTTGTTATGCCGCAAAGAATATCTCCTAACTTTCGGGCTATCATCTGCACGTAGTTGGGCTTTGTGTCAAAGACACTTTGCCCTCCAAACATCTCCCTCATTGATTTGGAGGCATCAAGGGCGAGAACCGCTCGAGAATCACCTTCCCTGACTAGGCTATCAGGATCTGGCATGAAGCAGACAACAATTTTGTGATCCTCATTTATTTTCAGTTTTGTGTTGCTAGGATCGTTAACGTCTAGAACATTCACATCCGCCAGCGGTTTTGCCGCTCGTACTTTCGGCATTTCCAACCTCCTCGTATAATATGTTTTGTTGGAAGGGATGGGAATATGAGTTATATAAACTGGCTGAGCATCGGCTTGTCTCGTTGTGTCTTATTAACGTTAATAAGCTGTGGTATTCTGCCACTATTATCGAGTCGGGCAACGATACACCAACTGCCCGGCTCACGTTCAGTTAATGGTACTTCAATCTCTCGCCCCCCACCCCGTACAATCACCACACCCTTATAGCTGGCAAAATTGGCATTGGCTTTGGCATAGATGTTAGCAACTATCAGGGCGTGTTTGATGTATTCCAATTTAGTAAAATAAATGTTCTCTTCATTGTCACCGGCAACATCGCCAATCCCAACATCTTTATCAAGGTAGATCCAGGGAGACTTATCCTTGCTGCCACGGTTGGCGAAAAATATCTGCCCTTCGCCGGTAGCGGTAGAATCACCACCCAAGAGCTTCCCCAATATCCCTTTTGATGCCGCCAGCGTGGGATCTTTTAATTGGTAAAAACAGTGGAGGTCAAGATCAACTGCAGTCTTCCATCTAAGCGTTGCCTGGAAGTCATTACCAGACAAGCTGGCCTTTTCCCCTTTCTGTTTCAGAACTACCTTGGAAGCAAGCTTGATAGCCGAAGCTCCCGGTACCACAGACTTAAACTTCTCAAAGGCCATAACATCACTGTTGTTAACAAGAGAGGTGCCCAGAAAACCACTCGTAAATTTACAAAGCACTGCTACCGAGCCTGATTGTCTGGAATCCAGGGCAACACTGTGACTATCGCCTTTGTCAGTCACCACTTCTACACGAGCATCGTAGTTGGCAAAAACTTTGTCGGAGCCAGAAGATGCAGCGGTAAAATTAAGGGCAACGATGTAAAGTTCCTCAAAATCATCCAGTTTGGTGATACGTAACTCCTCCCGATTGCCCCCCCCGACACCACCAACACCCTCGTCGCCGGAAAGTTGCATAAAAGGAAACCGGTTAAGATCGCCCAGGGATCCACCCGCATAGTTATCTGAGTAGACACCGCCAACCCGGCCGTCTTTAGTTTTGTAAAAAGCCATCAAATCCAGATCAACAGCCGATGTCCAAACGAGTGCCACCCTCAATTGTTTAAAACCTCCAATCATGACATTGGCGCCTTTTTGCTTGAGTTCCATACTTACCTCCTTTCTTTTCAGCCTATAAAAAGATTCACCACCAGCCCTTCCGCGCATTTCGTGGCCAATTTAGCCTCGCCAGTTTTTAAGCCACTAAATGCGCGTTAGAGCCGAACAAAGCAATTGGGTTAGCCACCTACTTCAATCCGTGAAACCGAAGTCATTTACCTTCACGCGCTGGGTGTAGCTATTTGCCTCTGTGTTCACGGATCCAGGGCTTAGCCAATATTCAGCAGATTCAGTTTAAACTTTAGCTTGGGGTGAACCTTTTTAGCGTTTGTCTTGATATGTGCGAGAAGTGCTTTCTCGTTGTCGTCGTACGTTGCATCACCTTCGATACGGCCGATCAGCCAATTCGCCTCTTCCTCGTCAACAACACCTGGAGACAGTTCGTCTTCCAGCACGTGCTTGGAGATAGCCTCAACGAACAAGTCCTTCCAGGCCGGGGAGTTGTTCTTACCCGAGGTAGCATCGTTGAGGTCAAAGAGGAAATCGGCTTCAGTCCGGTCAATTCTCGCACCAGCAGCACCACCGGTACCATAGATAACCTTCTTGATTATTTTAACCTCATCGTCATCGATAATTCCGTCCTCAAGAACCGACGCCTTTAGCCCTTCCAGCACGAAAGCGTTCAGTGATTCATGGCACTTCTGAGCCGTGGCGGTGATATTTACCAGAAGTGCTAATTCTACCTCGTCAACCTTTTCGTCGGCCTTGATCTTCTCGATGAGATAGGCGGCTTCATCAGCATCTACAACGCCGGGTGACTGCACATCCTCAAGTACGTGTGCAGTTAAAGCTTCCACAAACAGTTCTTTCCAGGATGGATCATTATTGGCACCAGATACAGCATCATTCAGCTTGAACAGGAAATCAGCTTCCTGGCGATCAATGATCTTATCGGCATAAATCCGCTCTCGTATACGTTGAACTTCATTAGCATCAATAATGCCATCCTCGACGATTTCAGCTGCCAGTTTATCCAGAGTCTTGGTCATGTGGTCAGTCATAGCAATAATCTCCTTTCTTTTTACTTTTGAATGATATTCATTAGATCCTGAAGGCTTTGCAAACCTTTCAATGTTCCTGCTTTACTGGTGTTAATAAGTTTGGCGCCGATAGGGCTGGTGTTATCAATTGTGGCCAGAAGCGCAACGTTACCCATATCCCCGGTATCCAAAGTCAGGTTATGAGAGGTACCCTTATCGTCCATCACAGAGAGGGAAACATCACTGTCTTTGAATCGGGCGGGCGCGCCATCCCGGATCTTGCCATAATCCCAGCATAGAAGCCAGACATACTTCATGTCATCCAGTTTGGTAATCCGCATGGTCTCTTCATTATCGCCCCCAGTGTCACCAACCCCTTCATCTCTACTGAGCTGCATAAATGGAAAAGCATTCAAGTTGCCCAGCTCACCGAAATAAGCAAGACCCCGCTTACCATCTTTGCTCTCATACGCTGCAGCCAGATCGAAGTCAGCCGCTGTTGTCCATTTCATGGAGACCATCAGTTGTTTAAACCCACCAATATCAGCTTTGGCACCTTTTTGCTTAAGTTCCATGTTTTTCCTCCTTCTTTTTTAGTCCCAAAACTCCTAAGTCCCCAGCTCCTCATTCGCCATTAATTAACTTCTCCCTTTATTCATCACCTCCTCGTATAATATGTTTATTCAGGGATCCTGAACCTTGAGTAAATTTGACACTTTTTAGCCGTTTCCATCGGCCAAACATTCCATTTTAGTGTAATTTGTCAAGAATAATATGTCGCTATTTTTATCTTTTAAACCTACAAAATCACGCTTTTTGCCCATTTTATCCTCAAATTGCTTCTCTTGGGCCATTGCTACATACCACCTACATATATTCTCTGCCATAATGCTATTAACTATTTCTGGCTGTCTGTGTTATAATCTCGTTGGTAATTTGAAACATTTTATACTCCAATGTCAAATTTTCTACCCCTTCAGGATCCCTGAAGCGGAAGCATCACAAATAACAACACGGCGCTCTAAAACATCTCGCAGCAATTTTCTTGTTAAATCAATAGGAATAATGATCATTGAAAGCGAAATAACAAACACCCATTCATTAAAACTTAGACCTACTGTTCGTAATATCTCACCTCCAAAATACGTGAAGAAAATTTGAACCGCAAAAATAAGGGCTACAACTTTCAAAAAGCTGGTATGCTCCCACATGTGATCAAAAAGATTAAGCTTAGTGGTTCGAACATTGAGCTTGTTGAAATTATTTATAAAAACGAAGAAAGCGAAAAAGCCTGTCATGAAGGTTGCTTCACTATAAAAGAGTGCCTGGATCGGTTCATACTCTAAGAAAATCAGACTCAAAGCTATTATCACTCCACTGCTGAATAATATTGAGGATCGCATATCTTTACTAATAATGTTCTCGTCTCTTGGTATTGGTTTTTCCATCATGTATCTGACAAGGGCCGGTGCACCACCGTACGCCATCCCAGCCATAGTGTCCATAATCAGATTTATCCATAGTAGTTGAATCAGAGTCAGAGGAAAGTCACGCCCAAAAAACGGACCTAGAAACGCTATCGAAATAGCTGCCACGTTAACCGTGAGCTGAAAGACAATAAATTTTCTGATCGAATAAAAAATTGTTCTTCCATACAAAATAGCTTTCGTTATGGATGAAAAATTATCATCTAGAATAACAATATCTCCTGCTTCTTTAGCCACTTCAGTTCCGCTTCCCATGGCAAAACCAACATCTGCTCTATTTAAAGCTGCTGCATCATTTATGCCATCCCCAGTCATTCCAACTACCCTATTAAGTTCTTGGGCAATTTTAACAAGTCGGCTTTTGTCGGTAGGAAGTGCCCTGGCAACCACCCTTAGATGGGGCAATAATTCTTTTAATTCGTTGTCTGAATACTGATTAAGTTCAAGAGTCGTTAATACAACGTCTCTTGAATCCTGCAACAAACCAACTTCTCTCGCAATGGCTACAGCTGTTTCTTTTTTATCTCCGGTTATCATAACAACTTGTATACCCGCTTTGCGAGCTTGTTCGATAGCAGAAAGTGACTCTTTTCTTATTTCGTCCCGCAAACCAATAATTCCAACCAAAACCCTGGAACGTGGGGAGGAATAATCATCTATCGCTGTTCCTTCGGATATGGCTACTGCTACTACCCGCATATTGCGATCTGAAAGTTCATCAATCTTTTTTAGCAAAGTAGCCTTGCTTTCGAGCTTTGTTTTATTCCCTTCAGCGTCATAATAATAATCACAGTGTTGTAGTATGATTTCAGGGGCACCTTTGGCCAAAGTAAATTTTTTATTTCCCATGGTAACATACACGGCTGAAAACTTTCTGTTACTATCAAAGGGGATAGTTTCATGTATGACTTCTGCCGAACTTTCAGAAAGCGTTGCAGCGATAAATTCCATAAATGCCCTGTCAACACGATTACCGCCAAAGATTTTCTCCTTGCCGGTTGCTGAGACATCAAGAATACAACTCGTGTTATTCTTTAATGAGCCGATCAAAATATTCCTTAGTCTTTCCGGTATTGACTCCAGGGTTGTATAAGTTTCGGGATTTCCAGACATAAATAACGATACTCCCATTTGACCTTCGGTTATCGTGCCGGTTTTGTCACAGAAAAGAATATTTAAACTTCCTGCAGTTTCTATGCCCACTAATTTGCGCACCAAAACCTTGGCGTGTAATAGCCTTCTCATGTTTAAAGAAAGCACTATCGCAATCATCATAGGCAGACCTTCCGGAACAGCCACAACTATAATAATTATAGCGAGTGTTAAAGCGGATACGATATCTAACAGTAATATTTCCCATTGTAAAACATGGGCAATTATTTCATTGGGTACAAAATGATTATCTATGACAATCCTTTTAAATAAAAAAGCCAGAGTTATAAATATACTACCGATGTAGCCAAATTTGCTAATACTTGCGGCCAAAGATGACAATTTTACTTGTAACGGAGATTGTCTTTCTTCCGATGATAGTTCCTGAGCTAACTGCCCATACAGAGTCTTATCTCCCACAGTGTCCACCTTTATGACAGCTTCGCCACTTCCAACAACAGAACCTCTAAATATCAGATAGGGATCCATTAGATTGTCTTTTTGCTCCGGGTTATATCCATCAGGAGCAGGCGCTTTTTTAACATCATCTGCTTCGCCGGTTAATGAGGCTTGATTTACCTTTAATGTACCGGTAATAATTTTTCCATCAGCAGGAACTTTATCGCCTGGCTGTACAAGCACATAATCCCCGAGAACAATATCGCTGATAAACGTTTCCGTGATGTGCCCATTGCGAAAAACATTAGCCTTAATGCGAGCGGCTTCTTCCTGGAGTTTTTGGAATGAAGTCTCACTTTTATATTCCGACAAAGTTGCGATAGAAGCGGCAACACCAACAGCAGCGGCAACACCAACACTTGCATACCATGCTGCAAAACCCAAAATAGCCAAAATAAAGGTTATCATCAACGCAACAAGGAGAATAACGATGATGGGATCTTTAAAACTTTGTATTAACTTTTTCCAAAAGCCCTCTATCTCCACCGGAGTCAACTCATTAGAACCGTGTCGACTCCTTGAATCTTCTACTTCCTGCGAACTCAGACCACTAAAATTATATTTCATATCTCTATCCTGAATCGGTGACCACACAGCCAAATGGCTACACCCAGCAGGTGAAGGTAAATGACTTCGGCTTTCACGGATTCAACATCATCAGGGGGATTCTTCTCCTGAAACCTCCTAAACCGATTGCCTGCTTCGTGTTCTGGGATTCTAAAGGGGCTTTGCCCCTTTACGAACCATAGGAATTTTTGAAATTTCTATGGTTCAAATCAGCTTTAACCTCATCCCATTTTTAGTATAACTGGACATGTTTAACGTTTTGTTAAGGCTTTGTTAATAGATTGTTAAATTGTAACTATTCAACCTCCCTGATTATACCACACAAAGTAGGAACCCTACCTTTTTAGTAACAGTTTAGTTTTCCTAAAACACAGATATAGTATATCACACCTGAGAAGCTTTGTCAAGTGCC
>BBPF01000429.1_pt1 | contig 16174 bp, 13 predicted proteins | sample 1343921 | NCBI WGS metagenome assembly BBPF01 (sample SAMD00019090, study PRJDB2971) | groundwater metagenome | isolation source: The Cedars highly-alkaline
AAAACAGAAAAATTTTCTTAACATTTTTTAATTGCGCGCCCCCAAAGTTTTTTTCAATTAAGGAAACGAAAATTTTTCTGTTTTACCTTCCTGCTGACGCAGGAATTGCGGAAACGCTCCCACCCCATTCCGTCTTCCGCTGGAAAGCAAGCGGGCAAAAATTCATTTTCCCCAGGTCCCCTTTCTTTTTTGCCCGCTTGCTGGAAACTCCCAGTGATTTTTTCGGACCGCTGACGAGGCCTCAAATTGGATGGTGGATGGGTTAAGAATAATTTTTCAAATACTCCTTAATTCTTTCTCTGTTTTCATTTGTCTGCTCTCCTTTGAGATATATCTCAATAAAATCAATTTTACAATTTTGACAATAAAAGGCGTAGACGACTCGGAGCGAAGAACCTTTTAAATAACGACAAAATAAACGCGCTTTAACAATGACGCATTGTTCGTTTCGCGTAATAATATTGAAATGTTTGCTATTTCCCAACGGTGCGACATCAACTACGCGCTTAAATTCTTCCAAGTCGTCGGGCAATGATTTGTATTTTTTTGAAAACCGCTTAAATTCCTTGGAAAATTCCGGTTGTTCATTATAATTCGTCTTCATAATTTCTTACAGAGTAATGTTCATCACGATAGAAAACACTCTCGTAAGAAAGCGGCTTGCCGTCTTCCGCTGTTTTCCAAGGAATGTCCTCGTGGGAATAATTTTCCATTTCTTTGGCGTTTTTGTCGGAAAGCCGTGCTAAAACATCATCAATGTGTTCTATTTCACGGCCGGATAAAACATCAAGATTTGGCCGTCTGACCGCTAAATATTTCCTTTGCGGATAATTAAAATACTTTCCTTCAACCTTGACAACCTCGCCGCCTTGAATCATATCGTCAACAACGGCTTTAAATTCAACGGGGGTAGGACCATAATGATTTTTGATGTAAGTCGCGCCAACTAATTGTTCTTCAAATTTTTCGTAAAAATCAAAATCAATAAAGTAAAGTAGTTTATAAATCACGGCTTCGCCGATATTTGACTTGCCGCCGACTTTTGACAAAACATAAAGCAAAACTTCCTTAAATTTTTTAAGGTTTTTTTGCGGAACGCTGATTCTTATTTCTTGTTTTTCTATTTTCGGTTTTATTTTTTCCTTCTTAATTTCCGCGGTAATAGAAGAATCTTTGGCGCGCCTAAAATCTTCAAACGATACACTAAAAATAGAAGCTAATTTTTCTGCTTCGGTAATGGTTAAGTCCCGCTCGCCCTTCTCAATTTGCATATAGGTTGGGCGGGAAATACCAAGCTCGAACGCCAAAAACTCCTGCGTCAGATTATTCTTTTTTCGCAATTGTTGTATAAATTTTGAAAGCATAATTTTAGTATAGGTGATGTAAAATAAATTGTCAAGGGTAATGTCAAAAAGCTATACACACCCCTAAATTTCACTTAAAACTTCGGCGATTTTTTACTCCATTATTCCGACGAGTTTTTTATTCGCCTCAATAATTTTTTCCTGTTCTTCCATTTCAGTAACGAGTTGTTTTTGGACTTCAAGGGGTGGAAGCGGAAAGATAAATAATTCTTTAAGTTTTGATGGCCTGACTTCTTTAATAGTAACCCGGGTTGCTAAAGATTGGACATATTCTTTCTTGCTTGCCAAAATACGAGCTAAAAATTCGGGCAAAATTTTACTTTTGATTTCAAAAAACCTTTTAATTTACTCGCAAAACTGCCCGCCGAAGCGAGGGACCCCGCACAACAGCAAGCTGTATGCGGGGTAAACTCCGCCCCAAGGCGCAAACTCCGTCAAATCGTGAAATGTGGAGATGGCGAGATTTGAACCCGCGTCCGAAACAGTTTCAAAAAAAATTTCTACAAGATTAGCCCCGATGTTTATTAGGATAAAGAGATATAATCGGGACGAAAAATCTCAATTCCTTCGCCTTGTTTTTATTCAAATCTGAAATTAGGCAAATTTCAGATTTTAGCCTGTTTTATTACACTCTTTTCGGCCTCCAGGCGTCAGCCGGAGAGTGCCGGCTTAAGCGTAAGCGAAAGCCGGAGCGCTATTAAAGTTGGCGCTTATTATTTTTGGAATTTTTAGGAGTTTTCCAACTCCTCTTGCGGTTTTTTTTGTTATTGCTTCGTCAAAGCCTTTCATCCCCATTTTACCCCGCGTTATAATTAATAATGGGGGTTATTTTTTTAAGAACTTGCTTATCTCCTTTTTTATTTCTTTCTTTTTTATAATTTCTCTCTTATCAGATTTCAATTTTTTTCTAGCTAAGGCAATTCCTATTTTTATCCATTCGCCCCTACTATAAACCTTTAAGGGGACAAGTGTCAATCCTTTTTCCTTTGTTCTTCCGATAAGACTTTTAATCTCTTTTTTCTTTAAAAGAAGACGCTTTGTCCTTTCACCTGAAAATCCAGGTGGCAGGTTTTGCGGCTGGTATGGTGAAATAGCCGCGTTAAGAAGCCATAATTGATTATTTTTAATAATAGCGTAGGAGCCGCTTATGTTTATTCTACCTAATCTTACCGCTTTGGTTTCAAAACCGGTTAATTCTATGCCGGCTTCAATTATTTCTAAAATATTATAGTCGAAAACAGCTCTTCGGTTGCTAGCGTAGGTATTCATACGCTATAATTTTAAATGATGATAGAAAAAATCGCTAATCTTATAAAAGAAGCAACCGGCGAAGAAGAGGTCAAGGTGATGATCCCTGAACAAAATAAATTTGGCCATTATTCGACTAATTTAGCTTTTGTCATTGCTAAATATCAAGAAATTCCAGTAGTGGCCGTTGCCAAAGAAATCAGAGAAAAAATTTTGCGTAAGGCGCCGAAAAATTTTTTTGAAAGGATAGACATAGCAGCCAACGGTTTTCTAAATTTTTTTCTTTCTAAGGAGACATTAGAAGAAGAAATAAATAAAATTTTGTGTTTAAAAAATCGTTATGGTTATTCTGATAAAGGCAAAGGACAAGTTATTATAATTGATTATTCTTCTCCTAATGTTGCGAAGCCGCTTACAATCGGCCATTTTAGGTCAACTATTATTGGTCAGGCCTTAGTGAATTTATTTAAGTTTCAGGGTTATAAAGTTATCGGCGATAATCACTTAGGCGATTGGGGGGCGCAATTCGGCGCTCTTTTGGTTGCTTTTAAAAAATGGAAGAACGAAAAAGAGCTTAAAGAAAACTTAGTTGGTCATTTAGTGAGTCTTTACGTTCGTTTTCATAAAGAAGCGGAAAATAATGAGAAATTATTGGACGAAGCAAAAGAAGAAACAAAAAAACTACAAGAAGGGAATAAAGAAAATAGAAAATTATGGAAGCTTTTTATTACTGAAAGCCTTAAGGAATTTAATAAGACTTATAAGCGTTTGGGAATTAAGTTTAGCTTAACCTTAGGAGAAAGTTTTTACCAACCTATGCTTAATCAGGTAGTTAAAGAGGCCTTAGAAAAAAAAGTCGCTGTCTATAACGAGGGAGCGGTTAAAATTTTTTTTCAAGAAAAAGAACTTATCCCGCCAATGGTTATTCAAAAATCAGATGATTCATTTTTATATACCACCACTGATTTAGCCGCTATTAAATATAGAGTTAGCCGCTGGCATTTAAATAAAATTCTTTATGTGGTAGCTAATGAACAGACTCTTCATTTTAATCAAGTTTTCAGGGCGGCGGAAATGTTGGGCTATGCGCCAAAAAACATTCTTGTCCATATTAAATTCGGAATGCTTTTAGGGGAAGAAGGTAAAAAAATGTCAACCCGAAAAGGAGAATTTATTAAATTAGAAGAAGTGCTTAATAAGGCGGTTGAAAAAGCTGGACAAATAAATAAAGAGGCCGCAGAAAAAGTTGGTATCGGCGCTATTAAATATTATGATTTGTCTCATTATCGGGAAAGTGATATTGTTTTTGACTGGGACAGAATGCTTGATTTAAAAGGAAACTCCTGTCCTTATCTTCAATATACTTATTCAAGACTAAAAAGTATTTTGAAAAAAGCTTTAGTTTTGCCTTTTTTCCAAAATTCCAATAATTTTTTTTCAAGAAAAATTGATATTTCCTTAGCTTCTTCGGAAGCCGAAAAAAACATCATAAGACAGCTTATTTATTTCCCGGACGCAGTTGCTTATGCGGCAGAAACATATTCTCCTAATCATCTTGCCGATTATCTGTATAAATTAGCAAATTGCATTAATGTTTTTTATGAAAAAGAGTCTGTTTTAAACGCAGAAAACAAAATTAAAGAAAATCGCCTTTCTTTAGTGTCCGCGTCATCCCAAGTTCTAAAAACAGGATTAGATTTACTTGGAATTAAAGTCGTTGAAAAGATGTAAGTTTTTAATTTAGAATAAGATTGTTATATGTTAGATAATTTTAATAAATTAGATTTAGCCAAAATTGAGGAGAAAGTTTTGGAATTTTGGAAAAAAGACAAAACTTTTGAGAAATCTTTAAAAAATCGTTTAAACCAAAAAACTTTTGTTTTTTATGAAGGCCCGCCTTATGCTAATGGCCGACCAGGGGTGCATCATATTTTAGCGAGAGTTTTTAAAGATATTATCCTTAGATATAAATCAATGGCTGGTTATTATGTCCCAAGAAAAGCTGGTTGGGATACTCATGGTCTTCCCGTTGAGATCGAAACCGAGAAACAGCTTGGCATTAAATCTAAAAAGGAGATTGAAGAAAAAGGCATTGATTTTTTTAATCAAAAAGCTAAAGAATCGGTCTTTGTTTATAAAAATGAATGGGAAAAACTGACTGAAAGAATCGGGTATTGGCTTGATTTTAAAAATGCTTATATTACTTGCGACAATATTTATATAGAGCGTCTTTGGCAGGTTTTAAAAAAAATCGCCCAGAAAGGATATTTTAAAAAAGATTACAAGGTTTTGCCGTGGTGCCCTCGTTGTCAGACTCCCTTAGCTTCTCATGAATTAGGCCAGCCAGATATTTATCAATCAGTCCCCGACCCCTCTCTTTATGTTAAGTTTCCTTTAAAAGATGAAGAAAAAACTTATTTTTTAGTATGGACAACCACCCCTTGGACCTTGCCGGCTAATGTATTAATAGCTATTAACCCAAAATTAAAATATAAAAAATTTAAGATTGACGATGAGTTTATTTGGTCTTGTAATACTCCTCCAAACGTTAGTCTTGAAAATTTTGAAGAGGAATTATTAGGTGAACAACTTATAGGGAAAAAATATATCCCCTTGTATGCCGAGAATAACGAGGTTAATTCTCAAAAATATTCTATAGTGGGGGCGGACTTTGTTTCCGAAGAAGAAGGAACAACAGGCTTTGTTCATATAGCGCCAGCCTTTGGTGAAGATGATTTTAACTTAGCGAAAAAAATAGGGCTAAGTGATTTTCCAACAACAATAAGCGACAATGGCAAAATTTTAAATCCTTATGGCCTCCGGACAACCTATCCCGGGGCAGGTCTATTTATTAAAGAAGGAGATCCAGTGATAATAGAAGACTTAAAAAAACGAGGATTAATTTATTATATAACTTCGACCTTGCACGAATATCCCCATTGTTGGCGCTGTAAAACTCCGCTTATTTATTTTGCTAGATATTCTTGGTTTATTGAAGTAAGCCGACTTAGGCAAAAATTAGTTAAAGCCAACAAAAAAATTAATTGGATACCGTCTTATATAAAAGAAGGTCGGTTTGGCGAGTGGTTGAAAGAGGCAAAAGATTGGGCTATTTCAAGGGAGAGATACTGGGGGATACCTTTGCCTATTTGGGAATGCAGATTGTGCCAGGAGCGCATTTTTATCGGTTCCCTTAAAGAATTGCATGATTTTAGCGATTCTTCGAAAAATCGTTATTTTGTATTAAGACACGGCCAGACAGAATCTGATAAAAAAGGAGTTATTTCTTGTTGGCCAGAGCAGTTTGATAACGGTTTAACCGCCGAAGGTAAGCTTCAGATTCAAAAAATATTTTCTTATTTAAAGAACAAGAAAATTGATTTAATTTTTTCTTCTCCGTTAAAAAGCGCAAGAGAAACCGCTGAAATAATTTTAGAAAAATTAGAGATTTCGGTTAATTATGATAACAGGTTAACTGAATATAATGTCGGCGTTTTTAATAATCGTCCCTTACAAGAATTTTACGATTTTATAGGAGAAGAGATTAATAAATTCAATAAACTTCCTGAAAACGGAGAAACCCTAAGCGGTGCCAGAATAAGGATGATGTCCTTTATCCAAGAATTGGAACAAAAATATAAAAACAAAAATATCCTAATTATCAGCCACGGCGACCCTTTGTGGGTTTTAGAGGGAGCGGCTCTGGGACTTAGTGATGAAAAAATTATTGAATCACGAGAAAGATTTATTCAATGCGGAGAAATAAAAGAAATAAAATTATTGAATCTTCCTTATGATAATAATAAGAAACTTGATCTTCACCGGCCCTATGTTGATAGATTAACTTTAAGATGCCCGAAATGCAAAGGAGCGATGGCAAGAACTCCTGAAGTGGCTGATGTCTGGTTTGATTCCGGAGCTATGCCCTTTGGCGCCGATTTTTATCCAAAAGATTTTCCGGCCGATTATATTTGCGAAGGGTTAGACCAGACTAGAGGCTGGTTTTATACCCTTTTAGCGGTTTCAGTTCTCTTAGGAAAAGAGAATCCCTTTAAAAATGTAATTTGTCTTGGTTTACTTCTTGATAAAGATGGAAGAAAAATGTCTAAATCGCGAGGAAATGTGGTTGAGCCATGGTATTTAATTGATAAATACGGAATTGATGCCTTAAGATGGTATTTTTACACAATTAATGATCCAGCAGATACTAAACGTTTTAATGAATTAGAATTATCAAAAATTTTAAGAGAATTTTTGTTAATTATTTATAATGTTTTTTCTTTTTATCGTCTTTATGCCAAAGAAGATTTATTTGTGACCGAGGAACAATCTGCGACCAAAGGACAAATTAATACAAAACCGAATAACTCAAAAAATGTTTTGGACCGCTGGATTTTAAGCCAACTTAATCAGGTAGTTGATGATGTCACTATTAGTTTAGAAAGCTATAATGTTGGCGGAGCAGCTAAAAAAATAGAAGAGTTTGTTGATAATTTAAGTCGATGGTATTTAAGAAGATCAAGGAGTAGGTTCCAAAGGCCAGAAAATGAAAAAGATTTTGTAAATGCCTCTTTAACTTTAAAGGAAGTTTTAATTGTTCTAAGCCGTCTTTTAGCGCCCTTTACGCCGTTTTTTAGCGAAGCCTTATATCAATCTTTTTATAAAGATCAGTCCGTTCATATTAGTGATTGGCCAAAAAGCGATAAAAAATTGATTGATAAAGAACTTGTTTTATTAATGGCTGAAATAAGAAAAATTGCTGGTATAACATTAGCCCTAAGAAACGATAAGGGAATTAAAGTTAGACAGCCGCTTGCCGCGCTCAAAATTAAAAATCAAGAATTAAAAATCAAAAACAATAAAGAATTATTAAAAATATTAGCCGAAGAAGTTAATGTCAAAGAAATTATCTTTGATGACAGGATAAACGAGTTAGTGGAATTAGATATTAATATTACGCCCGAACTTTATCAAGAAGGAATTATTAGAGAATTTATCCGTTCAATTCAAGAATTAAGAAAAAAAATTGGTTTGAAACCGGCTGAAAAAGTTGTTATTTTTGCGAAAGGGCCGTCAAAAATAGAAGAAATTATCTCTTTAAATACTGAAAAACTAACAAACATTCTTTCCGCTTCTTCTATTGAATTTAAAAAAGGAGACTCTTTTGACGATGAAAACGAAATAAAAATTGAAGACGAAATACTTTGGGTTGCTTTGAAAAAATAAATCAGTTTAATTATATCAACCCGATTGTTTTTTTTACTTCTTTAAGGGTATTTTGAGCGATAATCCCGGCCTTTTTAGAACCGATAGCCAAATCCTTTTTTATTTTTTCAGGAGAGGCGGCAAATTTTTTTCTTTTTTCTTGAAAGGGGTTAAGAAAAATTATTATATTTTCAGCTAAATCTGATTTAAATTTCAGATATCCCTTGTTTTTATATGTGGCGGCTATTCTTTGAATCGGTTTATTAGTAACTTCTGAATAAATAGTTAAAAGATTGGAAATAGCTGGTTTATTTTTTGGATCGTAAACAATTTCCTTACCAGAGTCAGTAACGGCTGTTTTAATTTTTTGGCGTATAACTTCCGGCGAATCGCTCAAAAAAAGACAACCCTTTGGCAGCGACTTGGACATTTTTTTGTTTGGATTATCTAATGCTTTAATTCTTAATCCCTTGCTTAAAACTATTTTTGGCTCGTTAAAAGTTTTACCGAAAGTTTTGTTAAAAGTTCTGGCGATTTCTCTGGTAATTTCAATGTGTTGGCTTTGATCTTCGCCGACTGGAACAAAGTCAGCCTTGTAAATAAGAATATCAGCCGCCATCAAGACTGGATAATTAAACAACCCTGCGTTGGCTGGTTGGCCTTCTTGAATTTTTTCTTTATATTCAATCATTCCCTGAAGTTTGCCGACAGATACAATATTATTGAAAATCCAAGCTAAATTAGCGTGTTCTGGGACATGAGATTGAATAAAAAAAACAGACCTTTGGGGGTCAACCCCCAAAGACAAAAGATCAATAACTACCTCTAAAATTTCTTGTTTTTTTTCTTTTGGGCTATATTTTTCAGTTAAACTATGATAATCAGCGACAAAACAAAAACATTCGTATTTTTCCGAATTTTGAATATCTATAATTTGTTTTACAGCTCCTAAATAATTTCCTAAGTGTAGTTTACCGCTAGGCTTTAAGCCCGTGACAATAATTGGCTTCATAATAATTTTTATTATATCACAGTTAATTTTTTTTAATTTAAATTTCTATTATAACTGGCAAAATCATTGGCCGACGGTTAGTTTCGGTATAAACAAATTGTCCTAAACGGTTTCTAAAAATGGACTTAAAATAATCTGCATCCACAATTTGGCTTCGGGGGGTTTTATTAATGATTTCCTTAACTCGAGTTCTAATCTCTTCAACCATTTTTTGATTTTCTTTAAGATAGATAAATCCGCGAGAAACAATATCGGGGTTTTTCATTAATCTGCCGGTTCGACGATTAAGAGTGACTATAATGACTATCATACCTTCTTGAGCTAAAAGCCGACGATCTCTAAGAACAACTTCTTCGACATCTCCCACACCTAAACCATCAACCATTATATAAAATGCCGGAACAGTTTCTTTAGAGATTTTAGCCGAATTTTCAGTTATGTGTATTATCTGCCCATTATCGGCTAACAAAATATTTTCTTTTGGAATGCCTGTCTCAACTGCATTTTGTCCGTTTCGAGCCCTCATAAAGAAATGACCGTGAATAGGGAACACAAAAGACGGTTTAATAAGTTTTATGATAATTTGTAATTCTTCTTGAGTAGCATGACCAGAAGAATGAATATCAATGATTTTTGAATGGTAAACAATAGCTTTTTGTCGAGCTAAACTATCTCTAAGACCTTGAACACTTTTTTCATTGCCGGGAATAATCGAAGAAGAAAAAATAAAAGTGTCTCCGGGTTTCACTCGAAGATGACGATGTTCGCCGTTTATAATTTTAACAAGACTGGCATTGGGCTCTCCTTGAGCGCCAGTTGAAAGAATCATTATTTTATCATCTTTATATTTATTAACTTCTTCAACGGGAATAACAGTGCCTTTTGAGAGTTTTATGTAATTTAATCGTTTAGCAATTTCAACATTATCTTTCATTGACCTACCAGAAATAGCTATTTTTTTATTTAGCTTTTCGCCAATTTTTAGAATTTCAGAGATTCTGGTTAAAAGAGAGGCAAAAATCGCGATGATAATTCTTCCGTTTGCCTTTTTAAATAATTCTTCAAGGTTTTTTTCCACTGTTCTTTCTGAAATCGATTTACCCGGCACTTCGGCGTTAGTGCTGTCTATAAATAAAGTATGAATTTTTTGTTTATGTAAAATTTTAAATTCTTCCAAATTTATAGCATTGCCTTCATTATCATAATCAAATTTAAAATCAGAAAGATAAACCATATCTCCAACTGGTGTTTTTATAATAACGCCGGCTGTGTCTGGGATATTATGAGAAACTCCGAAAAACTCCGCTTCAAAATAATTTGAAAGTTTTATCTTGTCGCCGGTTTTTATCTCTTTAATATTTAGTTTCGGTAAATTGATAAACTCTTCTTGCCTTTTAATAACTATTTCTTTAGTAAGGGCCGTAGTATAAATCACGGGATTCCCTAATTTTTGAATGAGATAAGGAACGGCTCCGATATGATCATAATGGGCATGAGTTAAAATAATGGCTTTAATATGATTTTTCTTTTTTTCAAGATAAGAAACATTTGGGATTATAAAATCAATCCCCGGCGTTTCTTCTTCTGGAAATTGAAGCCCCATATCAATAATAATAATTTCGTTTTGGTATTCAAAAAAAGCCATATTGCGACCTATTTCTTCAAGGCCGCCCAGGGCTGAAAATCGTAAAATATTCTCAAGTTTTTTTCTAACTATTATTTTTTTTGTTATCATATTTTATTATTTATTTTTTTTATTTAAAGTAAGGGTTTTATAGCGCTAAATTTATAATTCGCTATATCATCAAACCATAAGTTCAATATGTCGAACTAAGACTCACTATAGTGGGTGATATTTACTTAATATATTGAACTAACGGCTTACTGCTATGTCGAAGGAGAGATTTGAACTCTCACCCCGAAAATCGGGACAAGGCTCTGAACCTTGCGCGTCTGCCAGTTTCGCCACTTCGACTATCATTCAAATTTTAACAAGGTTTGGGAGGTTTTCAACTTTTTTCGCTGGTTATTTAAACTTTCTGACGGTTTTAACATACCACTGATTAACTGAATTAAGACGATCGCTTAAGGTTGTCGCTTCGGTTTCACTAAAACCATTAAGCCTTGGCGAATGGACATAAAGATATGAAGGCGAATAAAGAAAAATGGCCGGAGATTCATTAGTGATAATCTTAGTAAGTTTTTTAAAATCATCTGATATTTTTTCTATATTTTCTTCTAATCTTATTTTTTCCATTAAATTATCAGCCTCTCTATTTCTAAAAAGGGAGAGATTGGCGCCTGGATAAAACCTTCTTGACGAGTGCCAAAAAGAGTATAAATCTTGCGGCTCGCTTAATGTGTTTCCGAAAAGAATCATTTCATAAGAACGATTTTTAATTGTTTCCTGAACTTCGACAGCCGAGAGAGGTTTTATCGTCAAATTAACGCCAATTTTTATCCAATCGTTTTTTATTAATTCAGCCGTTTTAATAAAAATCGGTAAATCAGGAACAATTAAATTAATATTTATTATTTCAGGCAAAAACTTTCTATCTGTTTTTTGGGCTTTGTTTTCCGGGGTTGGACCGAAAAGAGGCAGGGCAAAATTTTTAAAAACTTCTTTCACAAGCTGTTCCCTGTTAACTGTTTGGCTTAATAAGCGTCGGTTTTCAATGTCTCTAAGTTGAGGGACTAACTCTTGATTTATAAAAATGGCATAATAACGATTAGCCCTTAATTCTTTGACTTGATGACGAATTTGAATATCGTTTAATTTATTAAAATCATTTAAGGCAAAACCATCAATTAAGCCCCTGTTATAAGCGTTGATAAGCTCATTTTCGTCTTGAAAAAAATTAAAGATAAATTCATTGATATAAGGTCTTTTCCCAAAATATTGATTGTTGGCGACTAACCGATATTTTGTTATGAAGCCATCTTTGCGTTTATCAAAAGAAGCAAAATTGTAATAACTTGAGCCGACTGGCTCTAATAAATGACGAGAAAGATGGAAGTTGGACACGGGGATATTTCCAAATATATGTTTTGGAATTATTTGAAGATTTTTAAGCTTTCTTTCAAAAAAAATGTAAGGAGCGGGTAATTTAAATTTGGTTTCTAATTCGCTAATCCGTTTAACACTTATACCTTCAAAGCTTCGGCGAAGAGGAGACCGGGATTCTGGATTAAGAATCGTTTCAATAGTGAAAACAATATCATCGCTAGTTATTTTTTCTCCGTCTTGCCATTTGATTTCTTCTTTAAGCCGAACATGCCATTCATCATCGTTTTCTCCTTTTTGAATGCTTGAGCTTAAAGTTTCAAGAGAAGAAAAAATAATTCGGCTTATATCTTGGTCTGAATCGTTAGATGAAAGAGGATTCACAAAAATTGGTTGACCGACAACTCCCTCTTCCCACCTACCGCCACTGGCCGGAACTTTCTCGGTTGCGTTCAAAAAAGCAATAGTCAAAATTGCAAAAAAACTTAAACAAAAAACAGCGGCGCTTATTAAAAAAATTAAGCTTTCTTTTTGAGATAAAGACTTAAATAATTGAACCAGTTTATGATGAATCATAAATTTAATATATTTTTACAGAATATCCCCCAAGAGAAGATATTAAGTTTCATTGCCATAAAAAAGTGAAATTTTAATATATCGAATAAAATTCGCTATATAACAAGGTTTAATACAGAAATTGCGATAAATAGAATAACAAAAATTATAGTAATAATATATATTAATTTTTCAAAGCCGCGTCGTTGCTGATAAACTTCGCCTAATCCGCCGCCGCCAAAAATTCCCCCTAATCCGCCGCCTGTCGAAGGATTTTGAAGAAGTATCAAACAGATAGTAATAAAAGCTATAATTATCTGCGCAATAGTAATCGCTGGCATAAAAAATTAATAATTCCGATTAATAAGGTTGCTAAAATAAGTGAATCCAACCCAATAATTGTAACGGTTTTTAAAAAATAATCAAGAAGGTAAAGGGTAAAGGCGTTTATTATTAAGCTGAATAATCCTAAGGTGATTATTATTAGCGGGGAAAATATCAATTTAAGCAGGGGTCTAAAGGTAAAGTTAATGAAAGAGAGGGTTGCCGCCGCAATAATTATTTCTCTTAAGTTTTCTTCAATTTGAAACCCAGCGATGAAATAGTCGGCAGCATAAATAGCTAAAGCGTTAATTGCTATAACGAAGAACACATTTCTTAATATATTGAACATCCTGTTTATTATAACAAATAAGGAATAAGATTTTGACCAGTCATTTCTTTTGGCTTTGGGATATTCATTAGCTCAAGAATAGTAGGGGCAATATCACAAAGACTACCGCCAATTTGTTTTTCAGCTTTATCTGATAAATATTCGTTTTTTTCTTTTTTGAAGTTTTCGTCTATGAAATAAAAAGGAACCGGACTTATATTATGTTGTGTTTCGGGGAAACCGGTTTTCGAATCAATTAATTTTTCGGCGTTTCCGTGATCGGACGTTATAATAAGTTGAGTTTTTGTTTTTAAGGCAATTTTCAAAAGAATACCTATTTGTTGGTCAATAAATTTAACGGCTTGAACCACCGCTGCATAATTGCCAGTATGACCGATAATATCAGGGTTAGCGTAGTTAACAACAATCAAATTATAAATATTTTCTTCCATCGCCAAAACAACTCTTTCGGTGATTTTATCCGCCATCATTTGAGGATATTTATCATGGCTTGTTATTTTTTTTGAAGGGATGATTATTTGATATTCGTTTAAATAAGATAATTCTTCTTGCCCGTTGAAAAAATAAGTAATGTGGGCCGCTTTTTCGCTTTCGGCGATTTTGAGCTGGGTCAAACCATAATCAGAAATAATTTTGCTTAAAGGATTTTCAATTTTTGGTCTTGGAAAAACAACTTTAAAATCTTTAAATTCGTCGTTATATTCGGTAAAAGTCGCTATTTTTAAAGAAGGTATTTTCTCTTTAAACATTTTCACTATCTGACGCATTCTTTCTCCTCTAAAATTAAAAAAAACCACCGCATCGTCTTTTTTAATCCTTCGGTCTTCCGAGTTTACCGGCGTTGGTTCAATAAACTCATCTGTTAAACCGAGATTATAATTATCCTCTATGATTTTTAAAGGGTAATCTTGAGATGGTTTGTCGCCCGTCATTGCCTTAAACGCTTCTGTTGTTCTTGAAAAATGATTATCTCTGTCCATAGCGTAAAATCTTCCGGAAATACTGCCGATTTTTTGCAAGGGAAGCTCTTTAATTATACTTAAAGCGTCTTTAATAAAGCTATCTCGACCGTCAGTGATTAAATGAAGATTAAAATTTGCGACTTTATTAATTTCAGCTATTTTTATTAAAGCCTTTAAATGATGAAGTGAAGAATGAACATTGCCTTTGCTTATTAATCCGACAAGGTTTAAAGAAGCTTCGGGGTTTTGTTTAACATAGTTTATGATTTCAAGTAGAATGGGATTTGTGAAAAAATCTCCTTTTTCTATAATTGAATTAATTCTGGGTAAATCCTGATAAATTATTCTTCCGGCTCCAATAGTCATATGGCCTACTTCGCTATTCCCTTCTTCTCCCCATGGCAAACCAATGGCAATACTTGAAGCCTGAAGGCTGGTAATCGGAAAATTATTTTTGATATATTGAATATTTTGCGGCTGGGTAGTATATATCGGATTAGAGCTGTCTTTGGGGCCAATCCCCCAGCCGTCCAAAATCACAAGGGCTATTTTTGAAAAATGTATTTGGTCTTTCAATTTTGACATAATACTATTTATTGATTATTATTACAATTAGATTTATTAGTTATGAAAAATAATACTTTAATTTTAACTTATGATTTACACAATTGCATTAGCGCTTGGAGCGCTTGTTTGCGGCTTAATTTTTGGTTATTTCATTCGACAAAACTTAGTAATTAAGGACGCTGAATCAATAGAAAAGAAGCTTAAAGAAAAAATTGAAAAAACCGACCGCGAGGTCAAGGACTTAGTTCTTCAAGCTAAAGATAAAGCTATTCTTATTTTAGAAGAAGCAAAAAAAGAGGAAAAAGAAAGGTTGATTAGCCTCAAACATATTGAAAATCGATTTTTTAATAAAGAAGAAGCTTTAGAGAGGAAAGAAAAAGAGGTTGAGCAGGATAAATTTAAATTAAAAAAGGCCTTAGAAACGCTTGAGACTGATAAAAAGGAAGTTGTTTCTTTAAGAGAAAAAGTAATTGTCGAAATTACAAGAATTAGCGGTTTTACGCCCGAACAAGCAAAGGCAAAATTAATAAAAGACATAGAGAATCAAAATAAAGAAGAATTAATTTTAATACTGAAAAAACTTGAGAAAGAGAAAAGAGAAGAAATTGAAAAAAAGGGACTTGAAATTATTACTACGGCCATTCAGCGATATGCTCGATCTAATGTTTCAGAAATCACCACTACTTCTTTTTCTTTACCGAACGAAGAGTTGAAGGGAAAAATTATCGGCCGAGAAGGAAGAAATATAAAAACCTTAGAAAGGCTTACCGGCACCGAATTAATTATTGACGAAACCCCTGACACGATTTTAATCTCTTCCTTTGACCCCTTTAGAAGGGAAGTCGCCAAAATCGCCCTTGAAAAATTAATTAAAAACGGAAGAATTCAGCCGGCAAAAATTGAGGAAAAGGTTGAAGAAGCTTGGGTTGAATTAGAAAAAAGAATAGTCCAGATTGGCGAAGAATCAGCTTATGAGGTTGGGGTTGTTGATTTGCCGCCGGAGATTATAAAACTTTTAGGAAGGCTTCATTTTAGAACAAGTTTTGGCCAGAATGTTTTAATGCACTCAATAGAAACCGCCTATATCGGCTCAATGATTGCTGAAGAATTAGGCATTGATGTAGAGGTGGTGAGAAAAGCAACCCTTCTTCACGATATTGGTAAAGCAATTGATCATGAAGTTTCGGGCAATCATGTTGATTTAGGAAAAAAGATTCTTAAAAAATACGGTATTTCTGAAGCGGTTATTGAAGCAATGCAGTCTCATCACGAGGATTATCCTTTTTCTTCTCCAGAATCTTTTATAGTAGCTACTGCTGATATTCTTTCAGCCGCTAGACCAGGGGCTAGAAGAGGCACAGTGGAAAATTACATAAAAAGGTTGGCTGATTTAGAAAAAGTGGCTTCTGGTTTTGAGGGGGTTAAAAATTCTTATGCTATTTCAGCTGGCAGAGAATTAAGGGTGTTTGTTATTCCTGAAAAAATAGATGATTTTGGCGCTTTACAATTAGCGAAAAATATTGCTAACCGAATTGAGTCAGAATTGGAATACCCCGGCGAAATAAAAGTTAATGTTATTAGAGA
>BBPF01003006.1_pt2 | contig 16007 bp, 9 predicted proteins | sample 1343921 | NCBI WGS metagenome assembly BBPF01 (sample SAMD00019090, study PRJDB2971) | groundwater metagenome | isolation source: The Cedars highly-alkaline
GGTGCCCCGGGGGTGGTCAATTTGGATGAAAAACACCTGGGTCAATAACGTGAAAAGTGACACTATCATAACCGGGAAGATCTTTTGGGCAATAAGCAACACATAACCATCCGCTCCAGAAGACACCGCTTTCCAAACTCTGGAACGTTTGTGATTGAAACTATGACTGATAGAGGAAAAGACTTGCCTGATAGGCTCCGACACAAATTAGCTTACCTGCTAACCTTGTCTTGCTTTTTTCTTCATCCACCGCCGCAAGTTTGCGCGGATTTAATCTCAAATAGCGAGACGCTTGTCACGTGTCTCGAGTGTTTTAGTCTTCGCCTCGGTCGGTGTTTTTCAGTAGCTTTATGGCCCTCTGTCGTTATTATATCACACAATATTGCAGTTCTCTGTTGGAGATGTTGGCCACGTAATTGGTCTTACTGCGCACCATTTTTTCGGATATCTGGACATGGATTACACCCTATGTGATTTGGTGAATCAAGTCGCTTGTCACTGCAGGCAGGTTTCGCCTTACTACCAGTTCATCCACAGGTATTATCGGAATGCTTACGCTGTATTCGGTCAACTCTCGCAATTCCTCAGTGGGAGCATATCCTGGTGTGAGAGGATTATGTAAGAATACGACAAAACTGGCATTATCGCTCTTTCTAGTTAAGTATATAGGCACCTTCACATCCCGAAACCCTGGTACCGAAATGGTCTTATTCCTCTCCAATTTGATACTATCAAGTCCTTGTCGATGTAGATCCTGAAAAAGCAATTCTGTTGATTGGTCTAGCCTATTTTCATTAATGCTGGGTAGCTCACCCGAGATTATGAACCGGAGTAGGCTTGCAGCAAGATGTCGGTCTAATAATTCATGTTCCAGTTTATTCTTAAAACTACGGAGGCACCTATAACAGGAAAAATCGCATTCACCGGGACATTTTTCGAGGATGGATAGCGCCTTGTTGAAGATATCTAATCCCAATTCACCGATTCTTCGTGAGAAGCCTGCGCCTCCCGGAAGAGTGTCATAAAGATAAATCTCGATTTCTGTACCTTCTCTACCCTTCGCTGTAAGTGCCGGTCGGTACTCGGCCTGAATTTCACCTGATTCTAACTCAAGCATTGCAGTACCTGCTGCGGCAAAAGCCTCACTTAAAGTCCGTAAGGCTGTATGAGTTACCAACAGTCCAGGTTTCAAAATCAAAGGTGGTTGCACTGTCATTGAAACAAGTAGAATATCTGTTATGAAATCAGTACCCAATACCAAACCAGTAACACTACTCCCACCACTACAATTTGGGTTGGTATTGCCAGGGTAAGGCTTTCGATGAATAGAAGCGACTGATCCCTTAGGAAGAGCCGAAGGTTCAATACGCCCACACTTTCTACAATAAGTATAGCCTTCAGCGCGGGGACCGCGATTTGTCACCAGCAAGGGCTCGCGCATATGGTAAATACGCAAATTTGGCCTTAGTACTGTCCAGTTGTCGTTTACTTGTGGTGTGGGTGCCAGCAGCTTTGCATGAGTCGCGTAGCTTTTTGCTGGTTGATCATCCGGAGAAGTTCCCTCTTTCTTATCAACAGGATGGGCGAATCCAGGTGGCCTTAACCAATAAGTGCCCGGCCCGAATGAACTGGTTTCTCCACATGCGTCACAGTCCCTACTCTCACCAGCAGTCCCCTCTTCTGTCGAGTAAGTGTGTGCATATCCGCAGTTGCTACATTCGTAGTAAATGCGTCTATTGTCCCAGGCTTTGTCAAGGTCATTTCTCATGGGAGAGTATATGGCTCCCGACGTCCATAGTTTGCTATCAACCCAGACCTGTTTCCCAGGAGCATATTGTGTCAGCGCAATTGAAAGACTCTGCGATGGTGTATAGCGAAATACGGGGCGATAGGCTGTCGACTTATCCTGATCGAAGATGTAGAACGTAGCCACATCTGTTGGGAATGCATATCGTGGTAGAACTCCCTTGTACAAAAGTCGATCTAGAAGATACTCTTTGGTGGCGTCTCTGGACGGATGCTCAATTCCGCTCTCTACTTGAACCTCCACATCAATGGCATCCGACCCTTCGCTATCACCCAGTTTAGTATTCTTGGATGAATTCCTTGCGACGGACAATTGGTTGCCAGAACTTTCGAAGTCAATTGCGTCATCGATTAGTCGCATGGTTTCCTGGACCATGTTATCAATGAGTGTCTTCTCCTGACCACCAGACAGTTCTTTTGGTAACCAATCCCGGACTTCTGATGTAAGAAGCTTCTGGTTTTCATGTAGCCAGTGAGCTAAGTCATATCTATTGAGAACCTTACCGGGCAGACGAAAATCGGCAACCGAACCGAGCACAGCAAACAATTGAGGTTGTTCCTCTGGCTTTATGTCTGGTATTCGTTCTTGGTGATATCGCTGAAGCAAATAGGCCGTAACATGACGTCTGGCAATCTCCCCGTTATCAAGGGTAAGCTTGGGATCAGTTACTATCCCACGTATCAGTTGATCTGGCTCCGAGAAATAGTGCTCATCATGACTATCCGCACTCCCGAAAGCCGTTACAGTTGCGATGGCATTACCACGTCGGCCGGCTCTCCCAGCTCTCTGTTGGTAATTCGCCCTTGAAGGAGGCATGTTCCGCAGAGATATTCCTGATAGGTTACCTATGTCGATACCGACTTCCATTGTAGTCGTACAGGACAGAATATCTATCGCCATGCGTTGTTGACCGCTTTTGTCAGGTCCCAAATCAATGTCCTGAAAAAGAAGTTCGTACTCCTCGGCTTTTGAAAAAATGTCGTCGGGTTGTGCTGTATTGAGCTGTGCTGTATGTTCAGCCGCGATAAGCGACATAGGAGTATTTGGCTCAGGTTTCAGTGCATCGACCGTGCTTGCGCGATAATATCCCTTTCTGGCGACGAAGACCGGGTCTTTGTCTGGATCTAAAGCGAGCATGGTATGTCCACCACAACTAATGCAGATATCGTGTCCAGGAAAGACGCGTTGTGTAGTACGGCATGAGCGACAATACGTCCAATCTCCTCCAACTAGTAATACCAGTTCACTACCCTTAAGACGGTACTTACCAACTGTCACGGGTTCCGCGAAGGTGTTTAGAAGCTGAGGGAGCCACTCTTTATCAAACGTACTACGTGCTGTCTTGCTTCCCAAGAATCGCTGAATAGCAGTGAAGTTACCCGAGTGGTCTTGAACCTCCGTCTTCCACCAATGTAATGGCATCCGACTGAGCCAGAAGCCATAATTGTTCCAGCACCTAAGCCACAAACGCGCCAGTGCCACTTTTTGCTCTTCTGTTTCTGCTATGCCTGAGATCGTGGGTAAAGACGCAAGTTTTGTGGTATACGCACCTCTTTCCACAATTGAAGCCAACGCCAGCGATTCCAGCCCATAATATCTATCAGCTACGCAAAAGACCATCCCTTTGAGTAACGACTCCGGTAGACTCTCCGTGCGTAATCTTAGTACAAGGTCAAAAAGTTCGTTGTCTGAGTTGAGGCAGCCCCGCTCGAATGCTTCTGCGACGATAGTCTGGGCGTGAAGATTTTCTCCCTGCTTAAGTTCTGGTCTAAGACGAACTCTAAGACTCTCCGCTGCCAATAGTACTGCCAAGTATGAATCCTCAAGTGAAAGGTGCGGCCTGAGAACGCTCGATCCATATAGATGAGAAAACCCGGATGTGATTAACGGGCGAAGAATATCTCGCTGTGAGTAAGTTTGTAGGTTGGGGGCCAGCCGCGCCGCCGTTTGTCTAGAATCCGAGAATATTAGAACTTTTCGACCGCGAAGTGGGGCGAACCAACTCGACTGTACACTAGATGGCGGTTGAACTTGGATTTGTCTAGTAATGAGGGCTTGAAATGGTTGGTCACCTTTAGTTTGATGATCTTGTACCGATGTACGACCGAAGCCAGCACCTGTTCCGCATACCGCACACGGCTTGAATTCTCCTGGTGGTGAATACTCGCTTTGCCCCATGGTACTAGGGGAAGCCAGGCGATTCTTACGCAAATACACCTGCCTGTTTCGTGGTCCCAATGTCAACGGATTGAGCCGCCCTGTTACTAAGTCGTATTCTGCGGGCTCAACATCACTTATGGTTGGCTCCTCAAGTAACAAGTCTAATGGATCTAATTCGTCGTACGCCCCCGAAGGTGCTCGGAAAGCTCCTCCTGTCTCTGACCATAAGAAATCTGGAGCCTCTACATTACCAGTATATGCTCTGGCATATGACGTACCGCAATTACGACATGTATACAATTCAAGCACGCGAGCACCGCATTCACAAGTCTGTCGCGGTTGGTTATAGAGTTTTCCTCCATGTCCTCCACGCTTATTTGGAGGTAGTGCACCGCAATCTGGGTCCATGCATGTCCACAGTCCAGGTAATCCCCTGAAGAACGAATGTACTCGACAGGGGAGGAGACTGGGTTCAGTAGCATTCGGGCGGGTAAAGCTTCCTATCGTCATTAACGCAGTCACTCCTCGCGCAGCGAGATCCTTGTCTATATCGCCAAATATTTCCGCCCCCAGAGTGTCTACCGGTTGTGCCAAACTCATCGTTAGATTCACAAGATGAGACATTGGAGGGAAGTCTCTCAAAGCTTCGTTGAGCGAACGATGCAAGTCCCATGGTTGCTTAATCTTTCTGTACGTGAGAAAAGCTTCCACTTCCGCAAGTTGCTCGTTTTCTGTTGAGACACCATAAAGAGAGTCTAAGTCAATCGTGCATAATGCCTCGGCATCAGCTACAGTACCATCTGCCTCGTTTGGTCTAAGCTGCAAATGACCGGTAATTGTAGAGAACTCTTTCTCGTCTTTACCTGTTAGTTGAGCCGCAAACTTCGAAGCATAAGTATCATCATGAAAACTCGCACTAGTGCATATTACTTGAAGTCGTTCAGGAGGAATTCCCAGGCGCTTACGTAGTCGCCTGATAAGATATGCTACTTCGGTTCCTGCTGCCCCTCTATAAAGGTGAGCTTCATCTATAACCAGTAACAACCGCTCATTGTTGGATTGGAGCCACTGCTTCGTCTGATCGAAAATGGGACGCTCAATAGGCCTCATAAGCATGTATTCCAACATGGAGTAGTTTGTAACGAGTACATCTGGAGGCGATTCTTGAACTTCATGCCTTGTAAGCAGTTCTGAATCATTGGGTAGGGTCACACAACGCTTGAACTGACCATTTTGATCCTGCCAGCGAGATCCCTTCTTTCCATACCAGGAAATAATATCGGGTTTACCCGGCCACTTGCCTCGGTTCTGAAGTTCACAAACTAGTTTTGCAGCAGCCTCCTGTTCGTCTGATGTTTGCCCATTTGCCAGTTCAAGGTTCTGTACATAGTAATCGCCAATAGCGGAAAGCCTAGCTTGGTCTTTCTTTGCGTTACGAACTCCTGGATATGGAGTCCTACTTGTATATCTTGCGAAACGAGCCGGACGCCCTGCCCATGTATTAAATCTTTGAACAACACGTGGGTCCCCAAAAAGCTTTCGGAGCCTCCCAAGCTGGTCATTAACTAGAGCATTCATTGGATATAATATGATGGCTCTAAGGGCCATCGTTGAACCAAAACTACTGCCATTAGATGATGCCTCACGTACGAGTTTGCCAAGAATTGGCAACAGAAAGCATTCTGTTTTCCCAGATCCTGTCCCGGTCATTACAACTAGGCTCTTATCTTCTACCAATGATTTTTTCACTGAGTCTGCCTGATGTTCATATGGCGGGTCGTGAATAACTGCATCCAGATTATCAACCTTAGTTGATAGAGCAGAGAAGACATCGAGTATAGCAGGTTCGAGTCCTAGTTTGCTGAAACTAACTCCGACTTTGTATCTAGGGGTACTCTCAATGTATGGTCGCTGTGATATTATACCTGGCTCATTCAGGAGTTCGTGACGCTCTTCGATCAACTTGGGATTACTTATATGGTAAGTAGCCTCAATATAGTCTCGAAGTGCGTGATGAAGTTGCTGAATCGTCTCTGTGATGGTCAATGCCATTTTACTCTCCTAGTTATCTTACTCTATCGACTCAACCAACCATAGCTTACGCCGGATGAAGTCAAGCTCTTGCTTAATATCTGTTTCTGCGAACTGAAAAGATAGTAAACTTCCCCTGTTTTCTATACGCTTACCCACCCAATTCCATCGACGCTCAATCCAGCTAGGAATCGGTGAGAAGACATCTACTGCAAAGGTTTTGTCTGTCATTTTCCGTAATCTGTATTGTTGTGGTTTCCCACACTGAGCATCTAGAGCGGTCTGAATCCGCCATGCTTCATCGCAACCACGCAATCCGGTTGATGACGTAAGCGGTAGGTCTAGGAATTTTTTCGGTCGGCCGCCCTCGACTTCTAGATAGCACCAAATGTCGTTGCCGTAAGCTTGTCGGCGCCGTCCAATGTAACGGCCGCTCAAATTTTTAGGAGACGACCACCTTCCACGGTAGTATCGCACACTTTTTCCTGAATTAAGGATCATAATGCCCGGAATATCACCAGACGGTGCAGCGTGCTCCAAAATGCGATCAAACCGACTGATGTACTGAGATGCCGTTTCATCAGGCGGGGCCTTGAGCCAGTTTTCTTCAGAGTATCGTACGAGGCCGAATTGAGATAGACATGATATCAGTTCCTCATCATTTTCTTCGCCAGTTTGGCTAGACACTCCAACGATTGTTAAGACGCGTTTTCCAGAAGGACCTGCAATCTCTGCTTGCTCTCCCACAGCCTTGTCTATGAGGCTCTTACCTACTGGTGAGTCAACATGCGGTGGTTCCTTCTTTAGGTAACGAAGACAACCTTTGTAGCTTATTTTTTGCTCCAAGTCCTCTGGTAAGACAGAGATATTGTCGGGCGCCACGCCGAGTAACACAATAGTGCCACCAGAAAGACAAACGTAACTTGGTGGCGCAAGATAGAGGAGAGCAGTCCTATTGAAGCCTACGTTTCGGTATTCTTGGAGATCACCTATAGCTAGTAATTCTTCAAGAACGTCTTCTACGACATCTTGAAGATTATCATCTTCTTGAACGATGTGACGCAGAGGCTGTGTAACAGCGTTGGTGAGTGATTTTGCGGAGCACGGACATAGGAAACTGGCCGCTCGTCTTATTGCTGCGGCTAGAACCTCACGTGAGTCAGTTAGAAGAGATGGTCCACCTAACCCCAAGGTTGCCATCGTCTCCGCCTGAATTTGAGCAATTGAAAGGATTCTCAACGCAATTCCCACTCCCAATCCAAGAATGATCTCTCAGACTTCTTGGCAGCTTTCTGCTCAATGATTATGGCCATTGACCGTCCGGCTCTTGCCAATATGGGTTGCTGGAGAAGTTGGTCTATTCCCCAGCGCAAGTCTTTTCCTGCCCATTTTGAGACTTTCTCAGGGCAACTAGCTAGGCGCAATGCGAGTTCAGAAAGCCAATTGACGCTCGGAGTAGTTAGCTTACCTTGACGTAAGATAATGTGTATAAAAGGCCTAATAACTAAGGCTAATGCACTAGTTCTTTCTGTAGTTGACATCCTTTGAAGATTAGGGCTCATAGCGTAAAGCTGCTTGTGCAAGTTCTCGCATCCCGTCTTGTTGTACACTCCAAAAGCAAGGACTTCTAGACTCAGCGGATTTGCCGAACTGCGCCTCCCTTCCTCAATCGCGGTCCACTTTTTACCCCCCATCAATGAGAACAGATATCGGGTCAGAGCTTCAAGCACTTGATGCTGTCCAATCTCACAAAGCATGTTTTCGGCTAAGCGCACGCTCGACCACAATTCAATAAATCGAATGATGTCAATAATGCCGTCCGGAGACCTGACTCGTGGGGCAATCTCAGTTCTTTGATCTAGCTGAGTAGCGAGGTCGAACGCTTTGTCCCAGGGAGGTAATATGATTGCACAACTGCTTCCCTTAGATTGGGCAAAATACAAGCCGTTCGACGCGGCGACAAAGTCTTTTTGGAAGACTGCGTTTTCTTGAGGTAAAGCTTTATCGGGTTTATCGAACTCATACTTACGAACCGAAGGGCTAGACAATGTACCTGTATCATCAATCAATCTGAGCGCGTAACCAAGATCATCATAACGGATCATCCAGCGAAGTGCACAGAACTCGCGTTCGCACTGTAGCGTAAATGAACCAAGTTCATTTGCGTCTAAAACAAGCCTACAGGAGTAGGCTCTGTCATAAGCATCTGCAATATTCCGTACAGTCCTGACATTATGGTCAAAATAGGAGCGCCATGATGAAGTATCTATCGGAAGCTCTATTGGAGAAAGCGTGCTCGAAAGAATGGGCTCAGCAGAGCCAGCGTCAAAAAAATCCAACTTACACGCGATCTTGTGCGACTGAGGACCGAGAACTTGCACATCTATGTGGTTTTCCCAAAGCTGTTCGATTGTCGGATTTCTTGGTTCAAACAATACCGTTAAAGCACTCCTTGTTCCAGTACCAGGTCTCCACATCTGTGGATCACGAATTAGTATTTCGAGAGATCCGGATTCTTCCTTGAAATTCGAGGATGTATACTGGACTGAGGCGGTTACTTTGTGAGTACCAATGCGCAGATGCGGGAAACCTACGAAAATGGGTTCACCAATCTTATTAGGAACAACTTGCAACGCCTGGCCTTGGTCATTATCAAGCACAAGAGATATGTTCTTTACTTCATGGTCGACCCTGAGGCCGATGCAGGGACGTTCCGTTGATATCCATTCTGCGTGGCCTTCACCATCCCACTTGGCTGCTGTGAGACCCGCAGGCCAAACTTCGATACTCTTAGCCAGATGGAGATCCAATTTATGGATGAATTGCTCGAGTTCAGGACCGACAGCATTGGGCATTTCAAGGATTGCAGCATAGGCATCCTTACATTCCAGGGTAGCTGGCAAGAACCATGTGCTTTGCTGAAATGGGCTTGAGGTGTTCACGACGATATATTCATTTCCTGGCCTTAAAGCCAAGCTCCTAATTTGATAGGCGCGGTTATCTGAAGCAATCTTAAATAGAGATATTTCCCCAGGCCTGAGCAGACATTCTGTACGTAGCAAAAAGTCAAGCTGCGATGTAGACCTTTCGAATTCTAATAACACTTCGTCCGATTTTGGCCATTCGTCGAGAGAAATCAGTTGAGAACCATACACTGTCCAACCTCGTGCTTGCCAACGTCCCGAAGATCCAGCTACCCTGCACCTGGATTCTGTGAGCGCTAGTCGTAACTGAGGAAAGCGAACCAACATTTGAGATAAGTCTGGAATCTCAAGCAAGAGTCTCCAACTGCGTACCTCTGTCGGTTGCAGTATCAGACGCGGCTCAATAGCTATTTCCTCAAGTTGTTGACGGGCATGGGTTACCGTTGTAGCCGTACCATACGTTTGTCCTCTGCTATCTCTTGAGAGTCCTTCTAAGTGAACCCTCTGAGCGTAACGACTTGCATCACGGAACCAACCACGAACATACCGCACCTCATCCAAGTCTCTCTTGATTCTCTCTAAAGTCATAGGGAGAACGAGACTCTCAAACCCCTCTTGGCCTTGTAGCAGCAGAGCTGCTGCAATCTGTCCAATGAGCAACGAGTTTTGTGCGAAGTCTTGAAATCTAGAGTTGGCACTCCATGATCTTTCAGCGACCATGTCTCCTAATATTTTAGGGTCATCAAGCATCTGTTTCGAAAACTGCTGCCGTAGATCGAAGAGAATTCTGGCTAAGTGGCGTTGGAGGTCTAGCGGAAGAATTGCATTAGTAATAGGCCAACAGATTATCGTGAAATGGTCTGCCCACACACCGATTGGCTTTACACTGCCGTATTTATTACAGAATCGCAAAAAGCAGTCTCGTATCCAATTCCGGTTACCACAAGACTGCCAACCAGGTGTGAGTTTCTCAAATGTCTGCCAATACTCATAACCTTCATATCTATATCCAATTTCCGTGGCATACACTACCCATGGAAGTGCATGGTCAATTGATGGAGCATGCTTAGAAATATATTCTCGAATATCAGCTTGCAGTGCACTGACTTCTTCGGATGATAGACCGTGTTCTAAACCGAAAATAGGCCAGTTTTTCTTAGAGAATATTCGCTGCTTACGGAGCTCCTCAAAATGATCCTTTAGGCGTGTATTCCAAGATTCTACGCTCATCAACGCTCTCCTGATCCCCTTCGTTGAGGGAACAAGTAACTTTGCCCAACATTCCCCAATCTACGGGAAACGCTGAACCAGCGCAGACAACTAATTAATCTAAATTAGACATCTTGCTTTGCTCTGACAATGGGACACTATTGTATCTTGTGAGAGCTTGCCAAGTATCCAAGAGCCGCCATCTGACCCAATCCGAGCATCGTTCTGCACGCGGAATAACCCAGCGTTCTATAGCAGCAACTCCGATATTGAAACAAGGATTGTTATAGCCTTCCGGGTTATTCTCAAATCCCAGTAGTATTTGCCTCCAATTTTTTGCCAACGGAATTGCATAAGCCTCTCGCTTAATCCCATGACGAAGTAGATCGGAATCCATATTGAGGAGCATGCAAGCCTTCCTGAGTGCCCGCAAACGCCAGCTTGGTCCTTGCCCATATTCGTAATTATCGTAGTACGGATCATCATGCTCTTTGAGCACTAAGCGAACTTGCTTGAAAACCTCATCGGTTACCAAGAAATGACCCCACCCTTCTGTTGTTCCGATCTTCAGGAACTCTACCAAATCTGGGAGACGAAGGCGGTTGTAGACGGAGGATCTTCCCAATGCTGAAGTTGTTGTCGCGAGGACCAAATGAGCATCTTTCTTTACCTTCGATATTAAACCAGCTTTGTTACCATATTTCTTCCTGAAGTCATCCCTAATTTCTGATGAAGCAATGAGTGCTCCAACTACTTTCGAGCCTAGCAACGAAGAATACGGGGGAACAGCCCCAAGCACGTAAGCGTCCAAGACGAATGACAAGCGTTCCTGCCGTTGATGTACGTTCCATCCTATCCACTGGTCTCTACATCGCAAATTGAAAACAGGATCACCTAACGCGAGTATTCCTAGAAGTTTTTCATTATATTCGTCCAAAACAAGGTAGCGCATTCGGCGGCCGTAGCCTTTCGAAACAGGTACAGACCAAAGCAGTGTGGCGATACGGAAAAGGTAACCCTCCAAGCTATCCGCCTTGTTCACCAGCACCAATTTCGGAGTGATTCTGAAAGGATCTATCTCATGACCTTCTGCAAAGTAAGTAAGAAGTCTTTGCCCATGTTCAGATAGTAAAGCTGATTCAGCTTGAGAACGTTCTCGACGTTGAGGAACATGTAATTCTCTAATGCTCTCTTTGGTTCGTTCTTTCCCGTTAGAGCCGTTGAGCATTTCAAAAAGCCGCTCACGAAGTTTATCAATTTCGTACAACTTATCGTCCTGTACGACTCCAGACCCACCTGTATGAAGCATTTTCCTCCTAAACTGGTTGGGCTCCAATATTCTTCAAGAAACATTTGCTCAATTCGGAGCTTCCAATCCCCCATATCGGTTGCACAATCAAGTCAGTCCTATCGCTCTGTCAATTACCACCATATTTGATCCACCTCTCACCACAGATATTGACCCACCCGGTTGAAAGAATTCTATCACTATGCATTCGCTGAAGCACCTCACCACATTTATGAACTCTGTTCATTACGTCAAATGAAAGTGCCACGTGATAATACTTCATCCGGATCATACCATACTGATCCAGCAAAAGCCTTCATTTCTTCAACGAATTTGTATACTATTTCCCCATCAATTGGGAAGTGCCTGTGTTTACATCTTACCTCTTCATATACGGCACGTTTTTCGAATGGCAGTCTTTTCGCATGCCTTAGCAGGAAGACATTATCTATGTCAGTCAATCTGCAATCCTCTGGAGTCATGTCCAGATATTCAGCTAGAACATAATACTTAGAATTGGGACAACCTTGCTTTAGGCGAGTTGCAGTTCCAGCAGCTTCTTGAAACATGGTCTTATCTAGGTTCACTTTACATTCCGCAGCCAGCACTGAAAGAAATAGGCTTCCTTTATCAGTTTTTGCATCCTCGAAGTCGGCATCAGGTGAGAACTTGTAGTATATAGTCTTCCCTATCGTGAAATCCTGATCCTTCAACTTCACAACAACGTCTGGCTTGTCATTCAATGCTGACATGCTCACAGGGCGAAATGACAGCGACATAAAGGCAGTTTGAGGACCAACCTCCAGCTGAAACCCCGTTGGAAGTCCGTCAAGTATTGACGGATCAACTAAGCGAATGAGAAACTCCTCTACAACAGAGTTGTCTAATTTTAGTTGCCCTTTTTGTCTCTTGATAAACGGAGTCCCTCGCTTTGCTATTAACTCTACTTCGAGATAATCTTTGTATTCGTTTAAGACGTTTGTCATCTCGAGAACTTTCTGCTTACCTCTTGAAGTCAAAGAGTTCAACTTGCTGATCCAGGCTTCATATGCCTCCAAAGCAGCTATTAAGAATTGGGGCGTCTTCTTTACATTTTGGATTAGCCATTGCAGCGAGTAACTTTTCTTTATGCGGTGTTTTTGGCATTAAGGAAGTCCCCCTCGACAGAAAAAAACGGTGACGGTTGTATTGTATCAATAGAAGCTATAGTATTCAACACGTCTCCCTTTGCCACTTCAGGTGCAAATCTGAGTGAGGATTCTAAGTGCTTCAGAGAAATCTCTCTGGCTTTTGAAAGTGTGGGTGGTTCCTCAGACTTCTTTATGACTATAATGTCTTCCTTAATATCAACGCCGAACTTATTGATGAATGTCCTTGTGAAGTTCTGTATGTCCTTGAATCCGCCCATACCCTGAGCTATATCTTTTACCATTTCTCCATTATAGAATGGCGTTTTCCTGACATTGGATTCTCTGCCAATGACAAACACCACAAATCCCTCATTTTCCAAACATTCCCAAAAACTCTTTAAAGTTAGTTCCATGTCCAGGCAATACTGCACAACAGTTTTGAAACGATTTCCCCTGTTCTTTCGATTAGAGCCTATCTCACTCTGAGCAACTTCCAATATGTCCCAACCTAAGACCTCAAGAATTGCCCTGTGATTCTGGTGATAGTTGAATACATTAATGTATGGGGGACTGGTGAAGATGATATTAGCCCTAGCTGGACAATTCTTATGCAGCAGTCTAACATCACCTAATCCCGCAACTATTGGCTTATCAGCGTATGGCAATTGCATGAGGCAATCCCTGATGTATTTGAATGCCCTAAACATACACGACTCCATGTTGCCGTTTTTGTAGTCCTCAGCAGTAAATAGAGTGTTTACAGCTAGAATCCTTTCACTTGGGTCGTCCATTATGGAGAATAGTTCCTGTGAGAAATCCAGTAAGTTTCCGTAGCTCTCCCTAAACGAATCCTTTTCTAAGAACATCGGTAAGCTGCCATATCTGATGAGCAACTTATTAATCTTGTGTTGAAAGGAAAATGCGACTTCGGTTCTCACATCGCGTACAATGTTGCAAAAGGAGAAGAACTTAGACATTGCGTAAGCGGCTGGATTGATTTCATAACCATAACAAGCCAACTCTCTCCTCGCACACTCTAGCAGCACGGTGCCGCTACCAGAAAAAGGGTCAATTACAATGTTGCCATTGCGAGTAAAGTTTTCTAGAATGTAGTCAACAAACTGAGGTGTAAACTGCCCACGCCAGTTGAATAGATTTGATCTGGTTTTATTCCTTACGTCCAGCCTATCCTGTGTCAATTCCATGTGTCTGCCTATCCCAGTCCATCTAGTATACCTTGATTTGCACCTATTATATTATAGCAGAGACTCGCCTCAAAACTCACTATAAACCCCCTAATAACCTGAGTTGAGAAGTAGGAGACCAACAAACATTGACATCCACTACTGCGGGGGATAGAATTACTGTGTAATATGAGGTGAGGAAGCAAGAATATGGGATCATACGGGATTGGGAAGTTAATATTGTCCGAACTTAACAAAGGACTACCTAGCATAACACCAGCGTTCGGTGCAACACTCGCTGAAGCGGCTGCAGTCTGCTTTGAAGACCAGAATCACACTTGTGGTGCGCAACTAGAGGTAAGAGGAACGTTCCAAGCGAAATACCAAGTATTTTGGCAGAAAGTAACAGGCCAAATGATCAGATGCTACAATGATGAGGAATCTAGGACTGAACTAGGGGCTTATGGAGTAGCTTTCCTTTTGGTTCTAGATTTAACAGACTACACTGTTATCAAAAGGTCACGCAGAGGGACTGGGTTTGACTACTGGCTTGGCACAGGAGACAGTGAGGCATTTCCTTTTCAGAATAAGGAACGTCTTGAAGTATCAGGAATACGTAGTGGGGATAATAGCCGCATTAGAGCTAGAGTGAATGAGAAACTGAAACAAGTCGAACCTTCCAACGCTACAACCTTGCCAGCTTTGATTGTAGTTGTTGAATTTAGTGCACCGTTATCAGAAGCGGTGAGAAATGAACGAAGTTAATAAATTTCACGATGAAGCTATGAACCTTGCCGAAATGGCAGCGGTTGCTAAAGTAAAAGGCAACTTGGAGCAAGCCAATAAGTTGCTTCGCCAAGCATACGAAAACGAGGCAAAAGCCGCCAATCTGTTAATGGATGTGTCTTCACCTGAGCCGACTCGCTCTGTCTTATTCCGTAGTGCAGCTTCACTTGCGATCGACTGCAATGAATTTCGTGAAGCCGAAAAGCTTATCGCCACAGGTCTCTCTAGCAATCCACCACCAGATATAGCGGAAGAACTCAGAGACCTATTTGAAAGAGTGAACTTCCACAGACATCTCAATCTGCGTGGTGTTGTCTTAGAAGAGGATGAATTGCAGATGTCTATCGGAGGAAGGTCTGTGGGTGTGGGCATAGCACTAAGTGAACAACTTGTTATGCGGATAGAAGATGCTCGTAAGTTAATATTTCGGACTATAGAGCGGTTATTGAGTAGACCATATCGAGAATATGGTGCTGCACGGGGTGCAGTTAGAGAATACGGCTTATTCGTTTCAGTTCCAAGAGCTGGCAGTTTCGCTATCTCTCTAAGAGTTAGTCGCCCCAAACCACTACCTGGATTTGAGAAAGAATTAGAATTCATACATTCGTCACAAATCATTGATGAAATAATGTCCTGCCTTGAATTTTTCAGTAGGTCTGAAGAAAAGGAATTGCGTGAAAAGATCCCGCAAGAAGCTTATTACAGGAACTTTGTTGGAATAGCAAAGAATCTTGCACCAGATGGTATTGAAATAAGACAGGTAGGCTTTACCGCACTTCATGCTGGACGAGAAAGGAAAATCAGTTTAACAAGACCACGGGGTGAAATCAGATTGGCTGCTGAACGTAAAGAGGAATTAGAAGCCAAGGCAGAGGGCAAATTTGCAGCCATCACGGGCAGATTGTTGCTTGCCGATGCTCGGCATAGCGGAAGGGAGAGGATAGAGCTTGTTGATGATGCAGGTCAAGCTCACAATGTTATCGTTCCAGAAGGAATGATGAGTGACATTGTTAAACCTCTATGGCAGGAACGTGTAAGAGTAACTGGTTTCTATAAGCAGAGAGCAATTCGACTTGAGGACATAAGTAGGGCCCCTACAGATTAAGATAATCAACCCAGCGCAGAGGCAGAATGCGGTTAGCCTAGTTTAATCGATAGGAGGAAATTGGAAATGTAGGCTAGGTATGCCGGGAGTTTGGCATCAGCCGGGAGACCTTCTACAAGTGGCGACCGCGCTACCTCAAAGAAGGACTTTCTGGTCTCAAGGATCGCTCCAAACGTCCTAAAAACCATCCCAGGACCGTGCCCCGGGAAATTGCTCAGCTTATTGCGTTTTTCTGAGTTAATCGGCCACCTTCGCGGAGCAAACCGGCCACCCGTGGCTAAAGCTCAATAGGTTAGAATCGAAGGCGCTGGGAGAGAGGCGAGAGTAGCGCTGGGCAACAAAAAGCCATTTTGTTGCCTATGAAAGCCCTAAGCGTTATACTG
>BBPF01003663.1_pt3 | contig 15994 bp, 11 predicted proteins | sample 1343921 | NCBI WGS metagenome assembly BBPF01 (sample SAMD00019090, study PRJDB2971) | groundwater metagenome | isolation source: The Cedars highly-alkaline
AGTCTTAATAAAATTGGTTACACATTGATTATTAATAATGAAAATGACTCCTTAACGGAGGATGAAAGGCAGAAACAAATTCTCAAAAAAAGCAGAATTAACAGTTTAGCTGCAATTATATTGGCTGTGCCGGTGTTGGTTATTGCCAAATTTTTTCATTCATTGCCTTTTGGTAATTATATCATGCTGTTTTTTACCCTGCCGATAATGTTTTGGTTTGGGAGTGAATTTTTTGTCACTGCCTGGAAAAGGGCAAGGTTGTTTAGCTCAAATATGGATACGCTTGTTGCATTGGGAACCGGCAGCGCTTTTATCTTCAGTCTTTTTAACACATTTTTTCCGCAATTTCTCATAAGCAGAGGTTTTGAGCCACATGTTTATTACGAAGCAGCAACAGTAATAATAGCAATGGTACTCTTAGGAAGGTTTTTCGAGGAAAGAGCAAAACAGCGGACATCTGATTCCATTAAAAAACTAATGGGTTTGCAGGTAACAAAAGCCATTGTTTTAAGAAACGGCCAGGAAACAGAAATTTCGATAGGCGATGTTTTCCCGGGAGACCGATTAAAAGTACGACCAGGCTCAAAAATTCCGGTTGACGGGATTGTTCTTGAAGGAAATTCGTGGGTTGATGAAAGTATGATTACTGGTGAACCTATTCCTGTTGAGAAAAAAGCCGGAGATAAATTAATCGGAGCAACCCTTAATGGCTCAGGCAGTTTTATTATGCTTGCTGAAAGGGTTGGGGCAGAAACTTTACTCGCATCAATAATCAGACTTGTAAGCGAGGCTCAAGGCAGTAAAGCTGATATTCAAAAACTCGTTGATAAGGTGGCAAGCGTTTTTGTGCCTGTTGTAATTGTTATAGCCCTGATTACATTTACAAGCTGGTATTTATTTGGTCCATCGCCTGCTCTAACCTACGCCATAATTACTTCTGTAACAGTACTCATAATTGCCTGCCCCTGTGCTCTCGGATTGGCAACACCTACCGCATTAATGGTTGGAATGGGGCGCGGAGCGGAATCGGGAATTCTTATAAAAAATGCTCAAAGCCTTGAATTGGCTCATAAGCTTGATGTAATAGTATTGGATAAAACAGGTACGCTCACAGAAGGAAAACCTTCGGTTACTGAATTATTCCCTGACAACAATGGCCTTTTGAATGAGGTTGGCCCAAAAATTCTTTGGGTTGAAACACAATCTGAACACCCACTGGCTATTGCAATGGTTAATTATTTGAAAGGGAATGGTATTTCCCCCATAAAAGGCAGCAGATTCAGTTCTGTAACGGGGAAAGGGGTGGAAGCCTATTTTGACAATTCACGCATTCTGATTGGCAATAAAAGAATAATGGAAGATGCAGAAATTCCAATCCCGTCTGAATTCATCGAATTCATAGATAAACAGCACGAGGGTATTAATTCAATTATTTTAATTGCGGTTGATAATACTGTTAAACTGGTATTTTCTATTTCTGATAAATTGAAAGATAATGCGCAGAAATCTGTAAAGCAACTGAAAAATTTGGGCATTGATATTCATATTTTAAGCGGTGATAATGAAAATGCGGTGAGACTCGTGGCCAAAAATACCGGAATAGAAAACTGGAAATCGGGAATGCTCCCTGCCGATAAGCTTGAATACATAAAGAAATTACAGCAAAGCAGGAAAATCATTGGAATGGCAGGTGACGGAATTAATGACTCACCTGCTCTGGCACAATCTGATATTGGTTTTGCAATGGGCTCGGGAACAGATATTGCAATGGAAAGTGCTGAAATTACGCTTATAAAAGGTGATATTAGCAAAATTGCACTTGCCGTAAAACTTTCTAAACAAACAGTAAAAACATTACGGCAAAATCTTTTCTGGGCCTTTATTTACAATGTAATTGGCATTCCACTGGCTGCCGGAGTTCTATACCCATTTACCGGTTTCCTGCTTAATCCTATGCTTGCCGGGGCGGCTATGGCGTTCAGTTCGGTGTCGGTTGTTACCAACAGCCTGCGGTTGAGGAAGAAACAGATTTGAAAAGCGGAATTTAATTCAAATTAAGATGATTTATAAAAGGATTTTCAGCAGTAAGGCCTCTTAATAGAAAATACTTTTTCTTTCTTTTGCAGCCACAATAAGAAAGAACTAAAAAAAAGCCACCTCTGCACTAAAAATCCTGAAAATCAATGAATATCCCTTAAAATTAAAATTTTGAGATAAATGTCATCCTATACCGTTAATACCTTCGGCCTTGATATCTGAAACACCTGAATTATTTGGCGAACATTGACGCTTTGCTTCCCGCGAAACTATATATCTCCTATTAATTTATTATCGGGGCATTTTTGTAATTCTTTGTTGAAAGTATTAATAATCCTTGTAAGTTCATTTAATTCCTTAGTGTTTTTTGCCAGCATAACATCCATGCCCCGGTGCTCAATACAGTCGAGAACATATTTAATTGTCAGTTTGTTTATATCAACAGCAGGTTGATAAGCAAATTCTTTAACCGATGCTGTTGCAACCTTTGAAACAATTTTAATTTCGTTCAAGTCATTAAGTATATCACTTACCAATCGGATTGGAATTTCGAGTTCATGCGAAATGTCGTGCGGGGTATATGCCCTTTCTCCATTCCTGAAATTTTTAACAAGCAGGTAAACAATATACAATGTTAGCAATCGCCGGTTATACATACTCATATTCAATGATTCGGTTTCATACTGGTAATGCTCAACATTTTGATTTGCAAAGGAGATTTCGGCACCGAATAATACAACAAGCCAGCTTATCTGAATCCACAGTAAAAGCAATGGTAAAACTGCAAAGCTTCCGTAAATTGCATTATAACTTGTTACACCTATTTGAAAATGAATATATCCCCATTGGGCCAGTTGAAAAAGTGTGCCGGCAATAATACCTGCAATAAGAGCAGATCTTATTGAAACTTTGGTATTTGGCATCACAATATAGAGTAAGGTAAAAAGTATCCATATAAGCAGATAGGGAGTTAATTTAACCAGAAATAGAAGTAAAGGCGACAGCCATCCTAATAATTTTATTTCGGAGGTTATCTGCGGAATTTGAGTACTAATAAAAACAGTGAAAATACTTGAAAATATTAGAAATAAAGGAGCAATCAACATCATGGCAAAATAATCAACCAGCTTTCGGGAAAATTGCCTGCCTTGTTTTATCTGCCAAATATCGTTGAATGAATTTTCAATACTGTTAAAAATACTCATAATGGTAAACAGCAGAATTGCCAGACCCACTCCTGCAAAAACACCCCCACGGGTGGTTTCAAGCATAGATTTGGAAAATTCAAGTATCCAGTTCATTACCTCCTCCCTGCCTACAAACAATTTCATTAATTGATTTTCCAGATAGGCTTCCATTCCAAATCCCTTGGAAATTCCAAATCCCATTGCAACAACAGGCACCAGTGATAATAAGGAATAAAAAGTTAGAGCAGATGCCTGCATCATTACTTTATCTTCGTTAAAGCCTCTGACAGCAAGAATAAGTATTTGAAGTTGTTTAACCAGAAATAATTTTCTCGTAGGCAAATCCTTAATTGAGATACGCCAGATATCCTGTTTAATAAATTTAATTAACCTTTGTATCATAACCGTTAAATCTTTCTATTGCGCATTTTTTACTTGTTTATTCGTAAAACAATTTATATCGGTGTACTAAATTAAAAACCACGAATTACCGGTTTAACCGTTTAAATTTTAACTCCATGAACTCAGGACGTAATTGAACAAAATTAATATACCAAAACAGGTTCTTAGCATTTCATTTAGCTTGAATATTTTGTTCTGAATTTTCACTGAACAGACTGTTGCCTGTAATCGCACGCCAAGTAATCTGCAGTAATTTTAATGTTTGGATTCATCTATCCCCCTTTTTTTTTGTATAGCGAAATCTTAATAACAAGCCTTAGCAACAAACATGAAAAATAAATTGCTATCAGAAAAAATTTGCAATTGATTCATGAAATCGAAAAAATTAATACAAACCTAAACGATTTCATTTATATTTACGCAAATTGATTCCACTTAATTATTTAAGCAGCAAAATTATTTGGGCAAAATTGCTCATGTTTATTAAAATTTATGGTACTTATTGGAACTTGATAATGCAGGTATCATTATGCTAAGAAACTGAAGGAATTTGCAGGCTACATAAAGGGTCGATTGGAATTATTCTTTTCGCCGGCATTTTCCCCGGATATAAATGCAATCGAAATGCTTTGGAAAAAATCAAGAAGGAGGCTCACTCACAATAGATATTTTAGTACATTGCAAGAAATGGTAAACGAATTATTCGACTTTTGGGGTAGGTTTAGTGAGCCTAACGGAGAACACGCAAGATTATGCGCATATATTTAAGTCGTTTATTATAATTTGTTTCAGGTTAATTTATAAACCAATAAAATCGCGTGAATTATGGAAGGATTAGCAGGAACTTTTTTTAGTATTTGTATTCTTGGAATATTTTTATTACTCGGTAAGTTCCTGAGGGTAAAAATAAAGTTGTTTCAGAATATTTTTCTGCCTTCCTCAATTATAGGAGGCTTTCTTGCACTTATTGCTGGCCCCTACATTTTTGATTTGCTCCCACAATGGATATATGGTACATGGAGTCAAATTCCGGGATTACTTATTAGCGTGGTTTTTGCAACACTTTTCCTTGGGGTTGCTATTCCCGGTTTAAAAACCATGTGGTCGCTTGGTGGTTCGCAATTGTGCTTTGGCATGGTTGCAGGCGTGGGGCAATATTTTATTGCATTGATAGTTACGGCTCTTATTTTGATTCCACTCTTTGATGTGCCACCCATATTTGCTACTCTACTTGAAATTGGTTTTGCCGGAGGACATGGTACTGCCGCCGGAATGATGCCCGTTTTTAAGGAACTGGGATTTGAAGCTGGCTCATCGCTTGCTCAAATGTCGGCCACTGTTGGTCTGATTACGGCTGTAGTAGGGGGTATTTTTTATATTAACATAGCCATCCGTAAAGGCTATTGTGTTAACTTTGATAAGACCGAGGGTATTCCGGTTTATAAAAAAATTGGTTTATTGCCTCAGGACAAACAAACCCCTACAGGTAAGGCAACTGTAGCAACTGAGTCTATAGAACCATTCGCATTTCATTTTGCCATTGTTGCTTTGTCAATTCTTGTAGGCTGGGGATTATTAACTGTCATTCGCCAGCTTCATCCAATTTTAAAAGGTTTCCCTCTTTTCCCTCTCGCTATGGTTGGCGGTATGATAGTACAGGTTATGGCCATGAAAATAAAAGTGGATAAGCTTTTTGACAGGAAAACTTTTGAAAGTCTGCTCGGATTTTCAATGGATATATTGATTGTTGCAGCTATTGCATCAATAAGAATAGATTTATTTCTCCAAAATGCCCTGCCTTTTTCAATACTTATGATTGCCGGAATTGCATGGGTGTTTTTTGCTCTAATTTACCTCGCTCCAAGAATGTTTCCATACAATTGGCTGGAAAGAGGAATTACCGAGTATGGGATGCAAACAGGAGTTACTGCAATAGGACTTTTGCTTCTCAAACTAGTAGACCCGCATTATAAAACCGACACGGCTCAGGCCTTTGGATTCAAACAAATGCTGTATGAACCATTTTTGGGAGGCGGTTTTATAACAGCCACAGCCCCGTTCTTAATCATTGGTGTTGGTTTGTGGTGGTCAGTGGTAATTTCTGGATTAATTATGTTATTCTTTCTTCTTGTTTCAAAATTGAACGGCTGGCTGAAGTTGTAACTAATCAAATTTGTTTTTTTCAATCTGTATTTAAAGCTTAGATTACTTTTTTTGTTAAATTTGAGTAGTTTACTTAAGCAAATTTATTTTTTGATATAAAACGAGCATGTTCGTTAAAACAAAAACAGGGATGATTTGAAACCGGTGTTGCCAAAATTCACCTGCGAGTTTCATTAAACTAAAATTTTAAAATTATTTACTGATGAAAAATTTTATTTATGCCGCCTTACTCCTCATTTTATTAACAAACGAATTAAAAAGTCAGAATTTAATTATTGATGAACCTACCTTGGTTAGAGAGTTCCTTTTACATCAGGCCGCAATGGGTAAAACCCTCACACAACAAGACATACCCTACAATCAAATCACAGGGTCGCCATATTACAACCCTGTGTTCATTGAAAGTGAAATATTCTCGAATGACAGTATTAAATATATTAATGTAAAACTTCGTTACAATATTTTCACTGATCAAATAGAGTTCATTGACGGTAATGAAATTCTCGAAATTGCGAATCCGACGGATTTCATGTATTTCATTATTGGAGATGATACTTTTGTTCACCAGGCATATCTTTTGGGAAGTTCAACACCAGGAAGAGGATTTTTTAAAGTACTTGCATTAGGGCAATCTGCTGCGCTAACTAAAAGAATGGAAATTAAATACAATCCGCCCGAATTACCACAAGCCTATGCCGAAGCCAAGCCCCCCAAATTTATTCGAATGCCGGATTCTTATTTCATAAAGTTTCCCGGAAGTTTACCGTTTGAGATACCACTTCAGAGAAGAAGGCTAATCAGTGTTTTTCCAAATAAAATTAAGGAGCTCGAAAATTTTATTGAAACTAATAATTTGAATTTCAGGCGAGAAGAGGATATTGTAAAGCTTGTTGAGTATTATAATAGCCTATGAAAACCGGATTATCAGAGGATACTATAATAATCGGGAAATCAGAAAAAATTAAATTTCTGGAAAGCCTCTTTCTCCCATTTTTATTTGTACTTCTGCTCTGGCTTACTAAATTCTTAGAAGTAACATTAGATGAGCGTTTTACATGGCTTGGGATATATCCAAAACAAGTAAAGGGATTAATCGGTATTTTTACAGCTCCGCTCATACATGCTGATTGGGCACACTTAATCAGCAATTCTTTTCCACTTTTAATACTTGGTACTTCATTGTTTTACTTTTACAAAGAAATTGCTCTTAAATCATTTTTTCTAATTTACATTATTACAGGAATATGGGTTTGGGTCGGGGGTAGAGAGGCCTGGCATATTGGGGCGAGCGGATTAATTTACGGTCTTGTTTCGTTTATGTTCTTAAGCGGTTTATTAAGAAGAAGTATTGAATTGATGGCTATTTCATTAGTGGTTGTATTTTTATACGGAGGCCTGGTTTGGGGAATTTTCCCAACTACCAGAAACATTTCATGGGAATCACATTTTTTAGGCGGTATGGCTGGCCTGGTAATTGCCTTTTATTATAAAAATACCGGCCCGCAAAGAAAAAAATTTGATTGGGAAGATGAAGAAGATGATGATAAATTAGAATTTTCGGATAATTCTTTAGCACAAACGGAAAATAACCCAAAAGAAAAATAAATTTTCATGACCTTCTGCATGCAAATGCTAATAAAATGTACAATCAATATTACGAAATATTAGGTATTAGTCAAGACTCAACCATAAGCGAGATTAAGACTGCTTTCAGAGAAAAGGCCAAGCAGTTTCATCCCGACCTTAATACTTCTCCTGATGCAAATGAGAAATTTATTGCAGTAAACGAAGCTTATACTTTTCTACTGAGGTTCCATTCCATGTATGGATCAAATCAATTTGTTAAACCCAACCTAAATGATTTCTACAGTGAATGGATTTTGAAAGATAGGAAAAAAGCACGGCAAAGTGCTGCTGAAAAGGCCAAAATGGATTTTGAACAGTACCGCAAATCTCCTCTTTACAAAACTACCAGCACCCTAAACAATATTGGCGATAGAATTGGCGTCGTGCTTGGCGCTTTCATTATTCTGGCCTCTGCATTCGGACTGTATAATCAGGGGCTTGTAATTATGGAAAACCAAAAAGAAGTAGTGAATGTCAGAGGAATATTTCTTATTATAACTCTAACCATTGCAGGTATATTTTTTATTTTACTTTCTTTGGCAAATATTCAGAAAAGAAGAGAAAATAGCAGGAATATATAATTACAAACCGCAATATGGATTTTATCAGCAAACCAACATTAATTTTAGATAAAAATAAATGCCTTGTAAATATTTCTAAAATGGCTCAAAAAGCTGAGAGCCAAAAAATAGAATTAAGACCACATTTTAAAACGCACCAGTCACTTGAAATCGGAAATTGGTTTAGAGACTTCGGAGTTAATAAAATAACCGTTTCATCACTGTCGATGGCCTCATATTTTATAAACGGCGGCTGGCAAAATATTTCTATAGCTTTTCCATTTAACTTCCGCGAAATATTTTTTCTTGATGAACTTGCCGGAAAGGCTGAGCTTCATCAAACCGTTTTATCACTCGATTCAGTAGTCAAATTGGATAAACAATTGAAAAACCGTATTTATATCTGGGTTGAAGTCGATACCGGAGCCATGCGTTCCGGAATCCGGTACGATGATTATAATAAGTTTGATGAAATCCTTGAGTTTCTTAAAAAAGCAGAAAAACTTAATTTTCAGGGGTTTCTCACGCATGCAGGCCATACCTACAGAGCAAGGTTTAAAGAAGAAGTAAATTTTATATATAACGATACTGTTGAAAAACTTAACAACCTGCGGACAAGATACAATGCATACTTCCCCGAATTGAAAATATCCGTCGGAGATACTCCCTCTTGCATTTTGGTTGATAAATTGCACGGTATTGAAGAAATGCGCCCCGGAAATTTTGTTTTTTTCGATGTTATGCAAACAGTTATTGGCTCCTGCACTGATGAAGAAATTGCCCTTGCGCTTGCCTGTCCCGTCGTTGCCAAAGATTCGAGCCGGAATATTTTAGTTGTGTATGGTGGAGGTGTCCACTTATCAAAAGAATCTGTTATTCTGTATGATGGCACTGAAATTTTCGGAAGAATTGCGCTTCCTTCAGGAAAAACTTGGGGTAAAAAATTAGAAAATTGCTATGTGTCATCGCTTTCTCAGGAACATGGCCTGGTAACTGTGACTAAGGAGGTGTTTAATGTCATCAGTGAAGGTGAGTTAATTTTTATTTTGCCTGTTCATTCGTGCCTCACTGCCGATTTAATGCAGGGATACAGGCTTCCCAATGGTTCAGCCATTGATCACATGTCGGCGAAAATTTTCAAATCATCTAAATGAAAAATCAGATTGGATTGTTAACACTGAATATTTCAGGAAACAGCAAAAATTAGTTTCATGGATATTTAGTTATTTCACGAATTTCCCTGTAAAGGGGTTTAAGTTTTTTATACATTTTAGTGTAAACCTTATTGTAAAGTTTTTTGTAAATATCTCTGTTGGAGGCTATAGGATAATAAACCTGATCAATACGGCACATATTATCTATTGCAGTTTGAAAATCGGGATACAGCTCCAGTCCTACAGCACAGTTTATTGCTGCTCCAAGTGCCGATGTTTCATACGTATGTGGTTTTTCAACCGGGAGATCAAATATATCGGCAGTCATTTGCAGTACATTTTTACTTTGAGCACCACCTCCTGATGCCCTAAGTTTCTGAATTTTTATTCCATTTCGTCTTTGAGTTCTAATCGCCCCTTCTTTCAGGGCATAGGTTAAACCTTCGATAATCGATCGGTACAAATGAGCTTTTGTGTGAACATCTCCAAACCCAATTACGGCTCCTTTGGCTTCTACACCGGGTATTTTTACACCTGGCGACCAGTATGGCTGGAGTGTAAGCCCCATTGAGCCGGGAGGAATATCGTTAATCATTTCATCAAAAAGTTCTTCTGCCTGTTTTCTCATATTTTTTGCAAGTTCAACCTCTTTGTGCCCAAATTCTTTTTTAAACCAGTTAATCATCCAATAGCCTCGGTATATCATTACCTCCGTATTAAAATGGTCGGGAATGGCACTGGGATAAGCCGGAAAAAATTTTATCACTTCAACATACTTCGGATTTACTGTTTCAATGGTAGCTGTAGTTCCATAACTTAAACAAGCAATCTCAGGAGTAATACAGCCCGAACCCAAAACCTCACATGCCTTATCGGCTGCCGATGCAATTATGGGCAATCCTTCGGGCAGACCTGTTTTCTGCGATGCATACGTGGTTACATAACCTAAAAGTTCCGAAGGTTTTACCAAATCTGTCAATTTTTCTCGTTCTATTGGAAAAAGATTCAGATTTAACTCACCTGGTTTACACCATTGCTGAGTTTTATAATTAAACGGCATATAGCCTACATTACTCCCTATTGAATCTTTAAAATTGCCTGACAGCTTGTGAATATAAAAGGCTGAGAGATAAACATATTTATATGTATTTTTCCATACTTCAGGTTGATTTTGCCTGATCCAATTTGATTCACAGTCTTTTATTGCATGAGTAAGAGATTCGTGCATATTTATAAGCTTCAGTCCTGCCTTAATTAAACCTTTTGGCCATTTTTCAACTTTTGCCTTACGCTGGTCGAGCCAGATAATTGCAGGGCGCAAGGCATTCCCATTCTTATCAAGGTTAACCACGCTTCCTCTTTGTGATGTTAACGACATTCCCTTAATGCTTTCAACTGGCACTTTAATATTGTCCATTAAGCGTTTTGTAGTTTTACAAAGTACTTCCCATAAATAATCGGGATTTTGCTCGGCATAACCGGGTTCGGTTGAAAAATAGGGTTCAATTTCGGTTCTTTCTAACTGAATAATATTTCCTTTTAAATCAATTAGTACAGAACGAATGGATTGAGTTCCGGCATCAATTACTAATAAATGGGCATCTGTATCGGGGTTTTTATTTTTTAGCATGAAAACAAAGTAAAAAATGATTTATTAATAATTGGCTTTTCACTGGTATATTTTTTTGTTTTTTAATGGTAACTTGTGCTGCCGGTACATGAAATGAACATCTTTGCCGGTTTTCTACCAATCATGGATATTCCACAAGTTAATTCAATTTTCAATAATTTTACAAAGTAACTCTCAGTATTATATTCTTTATGGCTTAAGACCCAGAGTTCCGCCTGGATTCATAATCCCACGAGGATCTAAATGATTCTTAACCGCCTGCATAAGGTCAAGACCGGTTTTGCCAAGTTGCTCTTCCATCCATGGGGCAAGTGCGCGGCCAACCCCATGATGGTGCGAAAGCGAACCACCATTTGAGTTAATCGTATCGACCAGCCCTTTATGATATGCAATATACTCATTCATTTCATTACCTTTGTTTACCGGACTTAAGAAAGTAAAATAAAGGTTAGCTCCATTTTCGTAAACATGCGAAATATGCACCATCACAACTGTTTTTGGACGTTCCTTTAAGAAGTTGCGAACTTTTTTCCACAAAGGAATTAAATTATCCCACATTACGGCAGTTTCCAAAGTATCAGACATAATGCCCAAATCCATAAGCGGATCTCGCAAATAGGCGCTTGAATACCGATGCTCAAGCCATTTCAAGACAGGTTTTGCTCCCAGTGAAAATCCACCATGTTTCCTGCAAATCCTTTTGATAGAATTTATAAGTTGTTTTGAATAAGCTTTATCTCCCTCCGCCGATATTAACATTAAACACCTACCTTGATTATATCCTAATGCACCAAGAAACTTATCTGCAATGGTTCCTTCAAACCCTTTGGTTTTGAAAGAAATTTCGGTTTCTTCGGGGTCGGATATTCTAAAAATGTGCGGAGTGCCTATTCCGCTTTGCATGGAACATCGCATTGCTCCGACAGCCGATTCAAAATCCTTAAAAATTACTGAGGCATAGCGGGTATTATCGGGCCTATATTTGCGAATTTTCATTGTAACTTCAACTATTACCCCAAGAGTACCTTCCGAACCAATAAAGATTTGATGCAAATCCCAGCCCTGGGCACTCGCGGGATAACAAGGGGTGGTAATTACCCCTGTGGGAGTAACAATTTTGAGCGAAAGCACCATATTCTCAATTTTGCCAAATCCGGTAGATGCCTGACCTGCACCTTTTGCAGCCACCCAACCTCCTACGGTTGAATGTTCAAATGACTGAGGAAAATGCCCACAGGAATATCCTTTTGCATTCAAATGTTCTTCAAAGGCAGGACCAAAAATCCCTGCCTGAACAGTTGCAGTTGAGTTTTCTTCATTTACTTCCAGCACCTTGTTAAGGTGCCAGGTAAGATTAAGACTTATGCCGCCTTCCGGAGTTTCTACTCCTCTTGTTACAGTCGATTTTCCACCGGAAGGTGTTATTGCAATTTTATGATTATTACAGAACTCCAATATTTCAGTAATCTCAATAAGATTACGCGGATAAATTACTGCATCAGGGGGAGCCGGTACGCTGCCCAAACGGAGTTGCAGCAAATCGGTATAACTCTTTCCGAATGAATGTGAGGCACGTGTGAAATCATCGGTATAAACATTTTCATTACCGACAATATTCCTAAGCTTTTCTAAAGCACCTGTATTTAATAGGCCTTGCTTATCAAGGCTTACAGGTTTGTCGCCATACAAATGTTTCTGCGATAGTTCGGCATCAGAATAATCGAATTTATCTTTAATTAAATTCAGAATTCCTTTTTCAAGTTCTGTTTCACGCCTATCTCCCCATTTAAATATTTCGCGGTAGGTATGCTTCATAAAACAAAAATATTATAAAGTTAAAAGTTTTCTAAGTTTTGGTGGGCTAATTTAGAGAAAAAAGAATTTTGGAAAATCCCTAAAAAATTTTTATAAGTCAGGGCAAATTAAAAATCATCATGGACTTTTCAATTTCCATTTGGGTTTTATTATTGTCCCAGTTGAACTTTTCACTGGCAAGCGCAACTACTTTGTCAAATACTTCATGACCCGGATAACCCAATGTTCCAATACCGGTGCGCCTGAAAAAGATATCGTTTAAAGACTGTGCCATTTCATAGTTGATTGCATAAATTACCTCAGCCAGAATTTCACCATCATTACCTACTACTTCGGCCAACCGCTCATCTGTCAGCGCAAGTTCAAAAACCCTGTGACATTCCTGGCCATAGTTTCTGCCAATATAATTTACGGTTAAGGCCGAAAAAGATTGATATTTATTTGCTAAATCGGCAAGAAACTGATTCATATCTTTAATATTGCACCCTTCAAGAAAATGCTTATGAGTAGCTGATTTAATTAATTTTTTACCGAGTTTTTTCGAAACTATCTTCATAGCCTGACAGGCAAGCTTGCGGCTGGTTGTATATTTGCCCCCTTCAATAGTAAGTAATCCGTTCAGTCCGTCGATTGCATTATCAAAAATCTCGTATTTTCTTGATGTCTCGTAAGTTTCGGCGGTTTGTACATCAACCAGAGGCCTTAAACCTCCATAAGCAAAAATTACGTCGCTGTAATTAATATCTCCTGAACCATAGTATTCATTCAAATCATCAATAAGTTCCAGTATGCTTTCTTTTGTAACCCTGTAATCATCGGGCTTACCTTTATATTCTTTGTCGGTGGTACCTATAAGGGATTTTCCGCGCCATGGCAAAATCATTATATGACGACCTTTTTTGGTCATCAATGTTACTGCATGATCATTGCATATTTTGCTGGTTATTATATGAATTCCTTCGGAACGGCGGATATGATGCTCCAATCCGTTTCTGATTGAGGAATTGAGAACAATATCTGCCCATGGTCCTGCACAATTAATAGTGGCGCCGGCAGTAATTTTATACTCATTACCACCAATTTCATCCAGAACATTAACCCCAAGCACTGTATTATTTTCGGTGATAAACGATTTTACCCTTGCATAATTGGCTACCCTGGCACCTTTTTTAATAGCCGATTTTAATACTGCCAATGTCAGACGTTCAGGGTTAATGTTCTGGCAATCATAATAAATAATTGAACCGGTTAATTCCTTGTTTCTGATGCAATTCTCGAGTTGTATAGTTCTTTTTTCACCAATAGTTTTATGTACCGGTAATTTTTTTGATTTATCCCAGGTCCATGCTTTGTCGTACGAAAGAATATCGTAAAGAACCATACCCATAAACAAAATATATTTGTTTCGTCTCAGGTTATTGTATGTTGGAACCATAAATGGTATCGGGTAAATAAAGTTCGGGGCTACATTTGACCAGATTCTGCGCTCGGTTAATGATTCCCTGACAAGGCCAAATTCCAGATTCCTGAGGTAACGCAAACCACCGTGTATAAGCTTTGAAGTAGCTGACGATGTTGCATGACCAAAATCGTCTTTTTCAAATAGCGCCACACTCAGTCCTCTTGAGGCTGCTTCGTATGCAACTGAAACTCCCGTAATACCTCCACCAATAACAATTATATCGAAATAGTTTGCAGTGATGTTGGCAAATATCCGTTCCATAAAAATATAGTTTAAATGTACCTGTATCTTATGTACAAATATCTGATACAGAACAGAAAAACTTGTTTAACAAATGGTAAAAAAACAGGAAAGAAAATTTTATTAGGCGGTAGTTTTACTTGACACCTTTAGACGGGTATATGCGTTTAAACATCATTTGTTTACAAAGTTTACGGGCTTTTTGAAATTCATGTAATAATTTCAATCAGTCAATTTTTCTCCTCAACCTGCTAAGCGACTGAATTGTAATGCCCAAAAAATCAGCCACATACGTCAGTGGAATATTTTGAATCATATCGGGGTGGTATTTCATTAATTGTTTATACCGGACCTCAGCAGTTTCGGTGATAAACTGGTATAGTCTGCCCTGTGCTTTTACAAACATATCCTCGATTATCCTTCGTCCCAAACGTTCCCATTTGGGATGTTTATCGTACAATAATTCCAGATCGTATTTATTAATCGCAAATAATTCGCAATCGGTTATTGTGCTTATTATTTCGTAGGATGGTGTTTGCTTAATAAAACTTGGCAGGGCGGTGGCAAATGAATGTAATGGAGTAATATCGCGTGTTATCTCATCTCCAAGGTGGTTAAAATATACTCTTAAGTAACCCTTGTTGGTAAAAAATATTTTATTGGCAATTTCTCCTTCATGAATAAGGGTTTCATTTCTTTTCAGGTGAATGCATTCAATATGAGGTAAAACCACTTTAAACTCATCAGTAGTGTAAACAACATAACTACTTATGAATTTTATAAGATTATTGTATTTTTGAAGTTCCATCTTAATAGTTCTTTCAAAAACAATTTATTGAAGGAGCACCCGCATAAACCAAAGGCCTGCAGTTGCAGTTAAATAAAATTACTGTGTCTGTCTTTCTTTCTTCCAAAGCTAAGAATATTCAACTAATAAAGAGTAAAAAAACAGGCAATTAATTAAGTTTCACCTACCCATGACTAAGAATGCCTTGTTAAAGCTCTTTAATACTGTTAGTAAATACAGAATAATTCGAATTTGTGCAACAAGGTTCGAAATATTTCCCAAAATTGCAATTCCCTTATGTTTTACATATATTTGCATTCCAAAAACAAGAAACCAATTAAAATGGACGAAGGCCCGCAACTCAGAAAAGTAATGAACTAACACACTGTAAGGGACCTCGGGTTTCCTTACAGAAATTAAAATGTAAGGAGACTTCAATATGATTAAAATTTTCAAAACTTTCGGTGGCTTTGTTGAGATTAACGAACCACAAAAAGATTGCTGGATTAATACTTCAAATCCAACACCGGATGAAATTCAAAAATTGATTGATGATTTTGGTCTGCCAAATGATATCATTAATGACATTTTAGACCAGGACGAAAGACCCCGTGTCGAATTCGACGAGCATTGGACTTTGATAATTTTCAGAATTCCGGTTGAAATGAAAAACAATGGAGTTCCATTTCATACTTTACCTCTTGGGATTTTCATTACCGACAATTTCACCTTAACACTTTGTCAACATGACAATGAAGTTTTACCTATCGGGCAAATATCGCATTTTAGAGACCATTACCGGGAAGTAACAGATAGTTTCAATTTCATTCTGCGGCTATTTTTACATTCCGGAAATTTATACCTAAGATACTTGAAACAAATAAACCAAATGACTTCAATAATAGAACAAGACCTCGAGAAGTCTATTAAA
>BBPF01003822.1_pt5 | contig 15994 bp, 11 predicted proteins | sample 1343921 | NCBI WGS metagenome assembly BBPF01 (sample SAMD00019090, study PRJDB2971) | groundwater metagenome | isolation source: The Cedars highly-alkaline
ATAAAATCAAATAAATTGGCGTTAAAAAATCCGGGCTGTTTGAGCCAAGCGAGTTTCCATCTTTTCGATAGTAAACATGGATTTTAGGAAATTTTATGCAATAACGGCATTTTTTTGCTGCAGAAAAAAAGTAAAAGCCCATGTATCTTTAGCACCTGAATAACGAGAAAATTTTTTACCGGACAATAAATAATGATTTATTTCAAAAATAAAATTCATATTTTGACTTGCGTATTAAATAATTTTCTATCTTTATGATAATTATCAATATTAATCAGGTAAAGAGCTAAATTATTTATTTATTGCCTGATAACATTTTAATAAACATTTATTAACCTAAAATTTTAACCATGCGGAAAATTTTTATTGTTACTCTATCCATGGCGCTCTTGCTGGTCTCAAATGCATGGGCACAGGAGCGTACAGTAACAGGAATTGTTACTTCGGCGGAAGACGGATTGGGCATCCCCGGAGCATCGATTGTTGTACAGGGTACTGGTACGGGAACTGTCACCGATTTTAACGGCGCCTATTCCATTCAGGTACCCGGGCCAAATGCAATTCTGGTTTTTTCATTTATTGGAATGAGAACCCAGGAAATTCTGGTTGGAAACCAGTCAGTGATTAATGTAGTGCTTACACCAGAAGTAATCGGAATTGACGAACTGGTTGTAGTTGGTTTTGGTACCCGGTTGAGATCAGAACTTACCGGCTCTATTGCCATGGTTCGCGCCTCTGATATTGCAAATACCACCCAGCCAAGTTTTGAATCTGCAATTCAGGGCAGAGCAGCCGGCGTTTTTGTACAGGGAGGTAGCGGAAAATTAGGTCAGGCAATAAAGATAAGGGTACGCGGTTCTGCATCCATTACTGCCGACAACCAACCTCTGTATGTTATTGACGGCATTCCTGTTAATGCTCAAAACATAGGTACTGCGGGCAATGAACCCACCAACCCAATGGCCGACCTTAACCCTGCCGATATTGAATCAATACAGATTTTAAAGGATGCATCAGCCGCAGCTATTTATGGAGCCCGCGCTGCCAATGGTGTGGTACTTATAACAACCAGAAGAGGTGCAGAAGGAAGAACAGTGTTCAACTTCACAGCCCAGGGTGGTTTTAGTGATCCTGCAAATAGAGTAGGCTTTCTAAACAGGGCGCAATTTCTTTCTCTTGTGGAGGAAGGATTTAACAATGTGGAAGATTTATACGGACCGAGAGCCCTTGATTATGATACCTGGCATGAACTCCTTGATGACTGGTACCCATACTGGCGAGAAGATACAGGTGTTGCATTCAATCCGGCTGAAGATTTAACTAGGGGCCCCGATGTAAACTGGGAAGATCTTGCCCTCAGGAGGGGTTATACACAGCAATACGATTTAACCGCCAGCGGCGGAACCGATAAAACCAGGTTTTTTGCTTCACTTGGACTGTCAGATCAGGAATCCGTTCTTATAAGAAATAATTTTGACCGAGTTAGCGCAAGGCTTACCTTAGACCACAAAGCCAGCGATTTTGTATCATTTGGCTTAAGCCTGAACCCTGTCCGATCAAGAAGTTTCAGAGTAGCTAATGACAATGCTTTTGCAACACCTTTGCAAATGGTTGCTCTGGCTCCAATAGATCCGGCATATATTCCCGGTACAGATTTACTAAATTCAGGAACCATGTATGAAAATGGTCTTATCCCGGCAAAATACAATAGTTTTGATGCCTTGATTTACAGAAATATAGGAAATATTTTTGCACAGTTTAATTTAATGGAAGGGCTTTCTTTCAGAACCCAGTTTGGCGCCGACCAAACCAACCAGAAAGAAAAGGGATACTTGGGCCGTTTATCAAATGACGGAGGCCCATTCGGAAGCGCTGAAGAAAGAACTGTTACCCTGTTAAATTACACTTTCAACAACTACTTTACCTTTGACAGGACTTTTGCAGATGTCTTTGACCTGAACCTTGTAGGAGGTATGACTTATGAGGAAGGCTACATTGAAGCACAGTCGACCGCAGCAGAAAACTTTCCGAGCGATCATTTCAGAAGAATTTCCAGCGGAGCTGAACCAAGTTTTATGTCAGGTTCAGGAACAGGGCATATTTTCATGTCCTATTTTATGCGTTCAAATATCACTCTGTTTGACAGGTATTTATTTACCTTTAGCGGAAGATACGACGGCTCATCACGGTTCGGAAGAGCGAATCAATTTGGATTTTTCCCGGCCGTTTCAGCAGCATGGATTGTCTCCAGAGAAGAATTTATGGAAAACCTCGGATTCCTTAGTTTTCTAAAATTAAGGGGCAGTTGGGGTTTGACCGGAAATGCCGAAATCGGAAATTTTGCTCACAGAGGCTTGTATGCAGCAAGTAACTACGCCGGCTATTCCGGTTTAGTACCCGTTAGTCTGCCCTGGGAAGACCTGAAATGGGAAACTACCGAACAACTGAATATTGGTTTAGATTTTGGTTTATTCGATAACCGCATTACCGGTGAAATTGATTATTATATTAAAAATACATCCGACCTGTTGCTTGCAGTTAATACGCCATCAACCTCAGGCTTCACAAGCATAGTTCAAAATATTGGTGATTTGGAAAATAAAGGATGGGAATTTATGATCAACTCTGCAAACCTAACCGGAGCATTGACCTGGAATACCAGTTTTAATATATCCTTTAACGAAAACAAGGTTGCCAATTTAGACGGACAAATAATTCGTACCGGTAGCTGGCGGGCTAAGGAAGGCTACCCGATTGGTATTTTCTGGATGCCGGTTTATGCAGGAGTTGATCCAGCTAACGGCGATGCCCTTTTTTACACAGATGAAACCAGAACTGCCACCACAAACAACATGGGGGCTGCCGACCATCAGTTTGCCGGCGACCCAAACCCCGAATTTTTAGGTGGTTTTACCAATACCTTTGCATATAAAGGTTTTGACCTCGGGTTCACTTTCCAGTTTGTTTACGGAAACGATATATTCAACGGAGGCCGCCAATGGCAGGCAGATGGACTGGCGTGGTTTGATAACCAGACGGTTGATTTCTTTGAAAATTACTGGAAAAATCCGGGCGATGTTACCAAATATCCTCAGCCAAGGTTATGGGTTGGTAATGGATCGGGCGTTTCTTCAATGCTGGTTTTTGACGGCTCGTATATAAGACTGAAAGATGTAACTATTGGTTATACCCTGAGGTCAGAATTTTTGGCAAATTACGGGTTGAACAGTGTTAGAGTTTTTGCAAAAGGTCTTAACCTGCTTACCTTTACCGATTATCCGGGATGGGATCCTGAAGCTAATTTCGTAGGAACCGGCCCCTCAGCTCAGGCAATGAATTTAAGGCAAGGATATGATTTCTATACGGCTCCTCAACCAAGAACCATAACCTTTGGCCTGCAGCTTGGGTTCTAAATATGAGGATTTAATAACTTAAAAATCTTATTATGATGAAAACAATTAAATATTTCATATTACTTGGGGCAATAGGGATTACAACCCTGTTTACAGCCTGCGAAAAAACCCTTGAAATCGAACCCGAACTTGGTATTGATTACGATCTTGTTTATGTTGATGCTGCAGGGGTAAAACTTGCACTCGATGGTGCATGGAGTTTAGTGGGTTCCTCAGAACTTTACGCCGGAACAAGCATATTTCAGTCTGACCTGCTCGGCGCCAATACCAACCAATTTTTGATTTGGGACGGAACTTTTATTGCCTGGCGAAATATGTACAGAAAATCACTCGACCCAAATGACGGACCCGTAGCAGGGAAATGGATTGTCGCCTACAGAGCAATTAACATTACAAACAACGTTCTGGCCAACCTTGATAAAATTTCAACCGATCCTTTAAATCCCGAAAGAAGAAGAGTTGAGGGGGAGGCGAAATTTATACGCGGGATATTGTATTTTGAACTGGTTCGTTTTTATGCACAGGCATATGGTTTTACCCCTGCGAATACACACGCAGGAGTTCCCATTATTACCGTTCCTGTTCAAACATACGAAGACATTACCTTCCCGCCAAGGGCAAGCGTTGCAGCGGTTTATGCGCGAATACTAAGTGATTTGGGCGATGTCAAAACCCTGCTTGCCGCGGGCAGAGCCGGAGCCAACAGGGGGCTTGCCACCTCAACCAATGCCAGTGCGTTCCTGTCTAGGGTATATTTTTCAATGTTGGATTGGCCTAATACTGCAGCTGAGGCAACAATAGTAATTACTGAGTTTGGTCCCGATGCCCTGAATACCACTCCAAGAGCCGCATTTAACAATCCCGGCTATACTTCTGAGGATGTATTTATGGTACGGCAAAACCTATACAGCCATGCGGGGGGGGCAAACTCAGGCATTGCGACCTTTTTTGCCAGTATGCCTGGCCTCGGAAGGGGCGATGTGCGTATTCAGGCAGCTCAGCTTGCCCTCTTTGGGCCAGGAGATTTGAGGGGAGGTATTGAAGATAATCCTGTAGCCAGGGTAATAAATGAAATAAGCAGGATGTATTATTGGGGCCACGGAACGAGGCCCGGAAGAAGAAGGACTACTAAATGGGGCCGCTTTGATACCAATGTACCTGTTATAAGACTTGCAGAAATGTACCTTACAAGGGCCGAAGCTAACTTTATGGCAAGAACAAACACAGGTGATACACCAATCAATGACCTGAATAAAGTAAGAGCAAGGGCAAATGCCACCCCCATTGCAGCTCCGGGCGACATTACGCTCGCTTTGATTCGAGCAGACCGCTATAGAGAATTGTGCTTTGAAGGACATAAATTGCATGACATGAGGAGATGGCGTGGCCAAGTTATTGCTCCTCCAGGATCTCCTTATGCCGGCCAAACACTGCTTTGGAATGACCCGCGCCTGGTTCTCCCAATTCCACAAAGGGAAATTGATGTTAACCCGGCACTTGTTCAAAACCCAGGTTATTAATTCTACATATTAACTCCTAAAAAGAGGCTGTTCCGGCAGCCTCTTTTTATTACCGGTTTTTTGCCAATCTGCGAAGTAACTGATTATGCCAACCCTTTAAACTAAAAAATCAATGAAAAAATATTTCCTTGTTCTTACCTTATTATTAACATCCTTACCCTTTGCAAAAGGTCAGAAATTTACAATTAATGGCGGGCTTGTAATGTCAAATGTTGGTTTTTTTGTTGATGGCGCTACTATTGAAACCAATACTAATTTTGGATTTTTTACCGGAATAGACGGTGAATTCAAGTTGGTTGAAAACCTTTACCAGGGAATTGGAATTGAGTTTATACAAAAAGGATTTAAAATTAAAAGCCCTGGTAATGAAGTTAATTTTGGAATCAATTATATTAATTTTCCTTTAAACGCCCGTTATAAATTCGATCTCGTTGATTTTAAGTTGACTTTTGAGGCCGGGGCATTTTTCGGTATAGCTATGTCGGGAGAAAGAACCTCCAACGAAATTTCAGAAAGATTGAAGTTTGGCAAAGACGAGGGTCAGTTTGCCTATGCAGATTTTGGTTTTAATTTGGGCTATACAATAGAAACTGATTTATTGAAACTCCGTTTGGCCTATAATGTTGGTTTAAATGACATTGCATCAAGTCAATTGGAAGAAATGAAAAACAGGTCTTTTACTTTTGGAATTGGCATAATATTTTAATGTTTGTTGTTTTTTATTTCATCGAGCAATAAAATTTTTCTGTTTCATACAAATTTGGCATTTTCTCCCTTTTAAATGTCCTGCTATTTTAATTTTCGCTACCAGCCGAAAATCAGAATTCCTGAAAAATTTTACCTCTTCCTGAACCTTTAACCCAAATTACGCATTATAGAATTTGAGTGGTGATTAGGTTAGGTAAGTTTCCGGATATAAATGCAATCGAAATGCTTTGGAAAAACAAAAAGGAGTGTCACACACAAAAGACATTTTAGTACATTGAAAGAAAAGGTTAATGAATTATCCGACTTTTGGGGGTGGTTTTGTGAACCCAATGGAGAATCCGCAAGATTATGCGCATTTATTTAAGGCGTTTATATTAAAAAAATATTCTTGAAATACATTTAAACTTAGTTTTCAAAATCTTTCTTCAAATCTTTCTTAATTTCATTAACTTCATCGGCTATTCCTGAAGTAGTATCATGAATTTCTTTTTTTATGTCCTGAGTGGCTTTTCTGAACTCTTTTATGCCCTGACCCAATCCTTTAGCGAATTCAGGTATTTTCTTTGCTCCGAACAATATTAAAATGGCCAGTACAATTATAAATATTTCGGATCCACTAATAAATAAAATTACATCGTTCATAAAGCTTTTTTTACAAAGATAGAACTCTTAAGAGCAAAAAAAAAGCTGCCGTTGAAGGCAGCTTTTATAAAAAATTTTTTATTTTTTATCGGCAAGTTTTTGCACTTTTTTCTTTTGAACAAAGTCAAAAACAATAGGCGTGGCAATAAAAAGAGAAGAGTAAGTACCAAAACCAATTCCAAGTAGCATTGCAAAAACAAAGCCCCTGATTACCTCACCTCCAAATATGAAAATGGTTATTAAAACGAACATGGTAGTCATGATTGTGCTGAAAGTTCGTCCAAGTGTACTGTTCAAAGCAAGGTTATATATTTCACTTTTTTCGCGTTTAGGATAAAGTACTTTGTACTCTCTGATACGGTCAAATACAACTACTGTGTCGTTAACGGAATATCCAAGTACGGTAAGAACTGCAGCAATAAATGCCTGGTCAATTTCGAGTGAAAATGGCATTATTCCATGAAAGAGTGAAAAAACTCCGAGAACAATAGTGACATCGTGGAACAGCGAAACGGTAGCCCCAAGTCCAAACTGCCAGTTTTTAAACCGTATTAAAATATATAGGAACATTACGATTAATGCAAAAATAATGGCATAAATCGCTTCAATTTTAATATCATGTGCAATTGCAGGACCAACCTTTTGTGACTGCTGCCTGTATTCATTCATAAAGGTATCGAATGTGACATCATCTCCTATAACAGGTTTTAGTCCTTCAAAAAGCAGCGCCTCCATTTCTTCATCAACCTCAGTTGCAGTTTCCTCAATACGGTAGTTTGTTGAAATTCGAACCTGATTTTCACCTCCAAAAGTGATAACAGCCGGAGCCTCACCAAAACTGGCGGTCAAAAGCCTTTGAATTTCGATGGTACTAACAGGTTCTTCAAACCTGACCACATAGGTACGGCCACCCGTAAAATCAATCCCCTGGCTAAGTCCACGTGAAAACAGCGAAATAACGGCAATAAGTGTCAATGTGCCAGATATAATATATGCCATTTTTCTTTTTTCAACGAATTTAATTTTCATGTTGGCCCAGGCATTTCTGGTAAGTGATGTATCGAAGGTAACCTCCTTGTTTTTATCAAGCAACCATGTGAATATCAATCTGGTAATAAAAATAGCTGAAAAGAGTGAAGTTAGTATTCCAATTACCAGTGTAGTTGCAAATCCTTTAATTGGACCGGTTCCTAATATGTACAAAATTATACCGATTAAAAGGGTAGTTACGTTACCGTCGATAATTGCCGAATATGCGTTTTTGTAACCATCGGCCACAGCAAGTTTGAGCCCCTTGCCGGCTCTTAATTCCTCCCTGATTCTTTCATATATAAGCACATTGGCATCGACTGCCATACCAATGGTTAAAACAATTCCGGCAATACCGGGTAATGTAAGCACGGCCCCAAGCGACGCAAGAACCCCCATTATAAAGAAAATGTTGATTAAAAGTGCTACGTCTGCAATGAGTCCCGCTTTGCGGCTGTAATAAAATATCATGTAAAGCAAAACAATTAAAAGGGCAATGGCGAAAGAACTCAATCCTGCGTTAATTGCTTCCTGTCCGAGTGAAGGACCAACAGTGGCTTCGGAAATAATACGTGCAGGCGCAGGGAGTTTACCCGACCTCAAAATGTTTGCAAGGTCCTGTGCTTCATAAATAGTAAAATCACCAGTAATTTGCGAACGTCCTCCCCGTATTTCCTGATTTACCCTTGGAGCGGAATAAACATAATTGTCAAGTATAATGGCAATACTTCTGTCAACATTGTCTCTGGTTAATCTGGCCCACACTTTTGCACCTTCAGAATTCATTGCCATAGTAACTTCGGGGACGGCCTGCCCCTGTCCGAATTCTGCTCTTGCATCGGTAATAACACCTCCGTCTAAAGCCGGCCGGCCATCGCGACTGGTTACCTTAATTGCAAATAGTTCGTAATGTGTGCCTGTGGCATCGTACTTGGGAGGTTTTACTCCCCAGTAAAACCTAATATCTCTTGGGAAGAGCTGACGAATTTGAGGCATGCTCAAATATTTGTTCACATCAGCAGTATCGCGTGAATGGGCTAAACCAACCATAGGTCCTCCCATAAGCTGACCGTCTTGTGTTGTATTTGGGCTTAAGATGCTAAACAAAGGAAAATCTATGGCCATACGTTCTGCATTTAGGCCTTGTTCTACACCAACTGTATCCTGCTGTTCAATAAGGTCAAGCAATGGGTCGGAGGCATCGGGTACATCAGTGGCCGGTTGAGCAACCTGGGCTGCATCATTTGCAGTCACCAAATTAGCGGCTAATACTCTCTCCGCTGCCTTGATTTCTTTTAATTTATTATTCGCCTGAAATAAAAAATTATATACTTCCGAGTTATCGTAAGTTTCCCAAAACTCAAGATTGGCAGTTCCCTGAAGCAACTTCCGCACCCTTGCAGGTTCCTTTATTCCGGGTAATTCAACCAGAATTCTTCCATGAGTAGCTAACCTTTGAACATTGGGTTGGGTAACACCAAAGCGGTCAATTCTGGTACGCAATATATTAAAGGAATTATCAATTGCACTTTCGGTTTCGGTGCGAATAACCCTAAGTACTTCATCGTTGGTAGAATTAAAATTTACTTTATCTCGCAGTTCAACCGTACTGAAAATCGCTGCAAGACGCGCGTTTGGGTCAATATCTTCAAAAGCACGACCAAACAAGCTTATAAAATCATCGGCACTGGTTTTTTGCATCTCGGCAGCCAATCTGATCGCTTCCTGAAATGTTGGGTCAATACTGTAATTTGATAAGGCCCTTATGATCTCAGCCGATGAAATCTCTAACGTAACATTCATTCCCCCACGAAGGTCAAGGCCCAGATTAATTTCCATTGCTTTGGTTTCCTGGAAAGTGAATTTCCTTAATCCAAGAAAATTATACACTACTTCGGTTTTCATTGAATCGAGGTATGCATATTCCTTCAGAGGATTAACCACTCCATCAGCACCAGTGGCATACCTTTCGGCATCACGCTCAATACTGCGGGTAATAAATGTAAATGATAACTGGTAAAGACTTACCAGAGCAAAAGTTATAGCCAGAAGTTTGATGGCCCCTTTATTTCGCATTTCTTAAAATTTATAATAATTGACAATAATTTTGTGTGTTTCACAATTGCGCGCAAATATAGTAAGTTTTTTTCACAAACAAAGGAACTCACTGATTAATCAATACAATACATGCCAGACAGAATTGATCTTTATTATTAAATTTCGTAAAAAAACCTGTTCAATGGCCGGGTCAAAAAACATTTGAAATTTACTATTAAAACCGAGAATAGTCCATGAAAATTATATTTTTTTACACTGACAGTCAAAAAATACTATATTAGCTTAAGTGCTAAAGTCGCGCTGGCTTTTACTTTTTTCTGCAGCAAAAAAATGCCGTCAGTGAAGTGAATTTCCAAAACCATGTTTACTATCGAAAAGATGGAAACTCGCTTAGCTCAAACAGCCCGGATTTTTTAACGCTAATTTATCGGATTTTATTTACGGGAATTCACTTAGTCTGAAATAACCCCGTTAATAAAAGGCGGTATTTTACAATGATTTTATTGTAAACTTCACTATTGAAATGGAAATTAACCGGACAGAAGAAATTCTGTTCCCTGAAATTAATTTTATGGCGAATAACTCAGATGAAGCCGTTTTTTACCAAAGTCAATAACTGCATTGTACTTTACAAGAAAATCGGATCCGATAAGCCCCGAAATTCTATGGGGTTTTTTAATCTGGCTGTATAAATTATTGATATGATTGAGATTGATAAAAACGCCCTCCAAATTTTCAAGCCTGAAGTCTTTTAAGCTGAAATTGGATAAATTGCCAAGTTTATTTTCAATTTTCCCCTCAATAATACCGGCGGGCATAATTTCTTTTCCCGGTTCATTATCAATAAAAGTAACTTCAAAGGCATTTATATCAAAAACACTTCTTGATGCCCCGGTGTCAAGAATTAAATAACATTCAACTCCATTAATATTCGCTTTTACCAGCGGATGAAAGCTGTTAGGGTCAAGCCGGAGAATTTTTATTGGAATTTGAAATTTCATTTGAATAATTAAGAACAAAAATAAAGCCAGTCCCCTTTTAAAATTCAAGAAGGTTGACTGGCCATAACTATTTTAAATCGATACCAATCAGGCAAATATATTCATTTCATCAACAACTTTCATAAGTGCCTGAACAGAAGAAGCTGATTCTGTTAACATCTTTTTTTCGTCCTTGTCAAGTTTAATTTCAATAATTTCCTCTATGCCAGAACGGCCAAGTTTTACCGGTACACCAAGATAAACATTCCTGTAACCATACTCACCACATAAATATGCACATACTGGAAAAATTCTGTGCTGGTTACGGGCAATTGCTTCAACCATTTGAGCAGCAGCAGCACCGGGTGCATACCATGCAGAAGTTCCAATCAATTTAACCAATTCGCCTCCACCAAAACGGGTACGTTCCACAATTTTGTCAATTTCCTCTTTGTTAAGCAACTGATTAATTGGAATACCCCCCACCGAAGTATAATTGGGCAAAGGAACCATTGTATCTCCATGACCTCCCAATAGCAAGGCCTGAATATCCTTTGGGGAAATATTGAGCGACTCGGCTATAAAAGCTCTATAACGGGCCGAATCTAAAATTCCGGCCATTCCAAATACCTTTTTAGAATCTTTGTTAGCGGTGCGGTATGCAACATAAGTCATCACATCAAGAGGATTTGATACAACAATAATTATTGCATCGGGCGAATATTTAATGGCCTTTTCGGTTACTTCTTTTACAATCAAGGCATTTGTATGAATCAAATCGTCACGGCTCATTCCCGGTTTTCTTGGAATTCCCGATGTAATAACTATAACCTCAGAACCCTTAGTTGCCAGGTAATCGTTTGTAACTCCAATCACACGGGTATCGAAAACATTGATTGCGGCAGTTTGCCACATATCAAGAGCTTTCCCTTCGGCAAAACCCTCTTTAATATCTACCAAAACAACAGTATTAGCCAATTCTTTATGGGCAATCACATTGGCACAGGTGGCACCAACATTACCTGCGCCTATAACCGTAATTTTCTTCATAAGCTTATTTTTTAATGAAATGTTTGAAAAGTAATTTTGAATTGTTGCTAAAGTAACTAAAAATTGTTACATATTAATAATAATAACTATATAAATGTTTCCATCGTCTAATTCAGTATTGACCGGAAGTATTTTTACGGATTCAGCTTTAAGGATCAATGGACAATTCAATTCTCCGGTTTTGGCCGAGAATTCTAAAATGGGATTTTTATAATTCCGTCAAGGGAATTCTGAAAATTACGGCAAATCTGTGCGAACTTTCCGATTAAAATTGATTACTCAATTTGTACGGTAAATTGTTAATTAATCAAAGCATCAAAGTCTTGTGACAGTGGTTGATTTCTCTCCAGATCATGGAGCGTTAGTCGTCTAAGGTTATGGTACAATCTCCAATAGTTCCGGAGTGTACTTATATAATTTCTCCGGGCTACGTCTTTTTCGGTAAGGGCTATATTCAAATCCAGCACATCAATTTTTCCGATAAGAAATCTTTCACGCGTAACATCGAACCTGAGTTGTGCAATTGTATCGGCTTTGGCTGATATATTAAGTTGTGCATTCTGCAGGTTAAATTGCATAACCTGTATATAAATATTCTGTTCAAAATCTATCCTTGACTGTTCAACCTGAGTGCGAATAACTTCCTGGCTGGATTGAGCAAGGCGGTAACGACCTTTCCCCTGCCCCCAATCTAAAATTGGAATTTGCATACCTAAAGTAACTCTTTGGGTTATTTGAGGATCGTTGTACGCATCACGCAATTCTACAGCACTTTGGGTTAATCCATAATTTGCGAATATATTTGCATTAAGACCTTTCTGTGAACGGGCACGTGCAACTTCTCTTTCAGCCTCAATTAGCTGCCTTTCAAAATTTAATATCTGGGAATTGTTAATGGTTGCCAATTCTATTACCCTGCCAACTTCAAGACGGAAATCCGGAACATTCATGTCGAATGCGAGCCGCAAATCAACTGTTTCATTAAATCCCAAAAATGATCGCAACTGAAATTGGCGAACCTCCATATCTATCAATGCCTCATTTAAAGCCATTCCGGCATTCAAAAAACTCAATTCCATTTGCAGTAACTGGTTTTGGGCAATAGTTCCTATATTAAATCTGCCTTGAGATATTCTGTATAAAGTGTCGGTGGCACTATGGTTTGCCTTGGCTATTTCAATGTTTACCTGTGCCAGCGCCAACTCAAAAAACAGGTTTACGGCTCTCATTGAAACATTTTCGAGCGATTCGATATAAGTCCTGCGTGCCTCTTCAAACCGCAGGGGCTCAATTCTTCTTTGCCATCTGAAACTGTTAAAACCGTTTAATGGTTGTCTGATACCAATACTCACAGGCGTGGTACGGTAAGATACACTTTCCATTTCAAGGTTATCGATGCGCTGGAGTTCGGAGTTTAAAAATATTTCAGCTCCGGTGAGGCTTATATTCTGGGTTAGATCAAGGCTTGCAATGGAGTTGATTAAATTTCTTTCTATAAACTGCTCAGTTCCATCGGGTAATGTTATTGTGCCAATAGATCTGTTAAAATCGGGCAAGGTTCCGCTTAAGGTGAGGCTTGGTAAAAATTCGGCCCTGTAGGTACGGTACTGCCAATAGCTGCTCCTGAAACGATGTTTTGCAAGGATAGCATCGGGAGACTGTTCTTTAGCAAGTTGAATTACCTCGGCAAGAGTTAGCTTGATTTCCCGTGCAGTAGTCTGGGCTTTTGAAGTAAGCGCAAAAAAAAGAGAAATTATCAGAGCAATGATGATGGAAATAAATGAAGGCTTCATACTAAGTTTTTTATTCGTATCGTAATGATTCTATAGGGTCTTTATCTGCAGCGCGTTTTGCAGGTGAATATCCAAATATTACACCTACCGATGCCGAAACAAAAAAGGCAATGAGAACCGAAGGAACAGTCACAATTGTTAAAATTCCGGAAAAATGATTAATAAGGTTTGAAACCACAATTCCGAGAACAACACCTAATACCCCACCTATTACGCTGATTAAAACTGCCTCTGCAAGAAACTGTACCACGATATCGATTTTGGTAGCCCCAATGGCCCGCCGGGTGCCTATTTCTTTTATTCTTTCCATAACCGATGCAAACATGATGTTCATAATGCCTATTCCGCCAACTATAAGAGAAATGCTGGCAATAGCTCCTAAAACAATATTGAATATATCCTTTGTTCTTTGCTGCTGCTTCAATAACAATTCGGGTATGGTGACCTCGAAGTCTTTCACCTCCTGATGCCTCCTCATAAGCATCCTGCCAATCAATTCGGCTGTGGGTGCTAGTTGTTCGGTTTCGGCTACCTGCACCACAATTCTGTCTAACTGATGGTAATTAGTTTGAACATTTTGCGAAGGGGTTGAACTGATAGCCATTACCTGCATTCCGCCTCCCCGCATTGAGAATGTGCTTCCTGAATTACGCCGCGTATTCACAACCGCCCGGTTCTGAAAACGCATTAACATGGTTTTAACAGGCACATAAATATTATCGTTATATACACTAATTCCAACATTTTCAAAAGCTGAAACCGAAATGTTTGTTCTTTCAATAACTCCAATTACCTGTAACCATACATGCCCAAACTTAATGTACTTTCCTATAGGGTCAACATCGGGAAAAAATTTAGTTTTAATATTACCTCCAATAACTGCCACCGGCAGACCATTTTCTTCCTGGTGTTCGTTAAACACAGTCCCGGATTGAATATTAAGGTTGAAAAGTTCAAAATAATCGGAATTAACCCCTATTATTTTGGCGGCTTCACGTTTACCTCCCTGAATTGCAAATGAATTCATTGAAATTTCGGGGCTTATTTTCACAACAGATGGAATAGTTGTTTTGATTGCTTCCATATCGAGCATATTAAGTCCCGGGGAAAACTTTCTTTTTTCCTGCTCCCCGTTATTACCCTCTTCATTAGCTAAACTCTGAACTATAGGAGTTACTAAAATATTGTTTACCCCAACCATTTCAATCTGTTCCAATATCTCTTTCTGGGCGCCGTTTCCGATTGCCAGCATACTAATTACAGAAGCCACACCAAAAATGATGCCTAAGGCAGTCAGGATTGATTTCAGCTTATTAGCCAAAATCGATTCCATGGCTATAATAATATCGTGAAAATATTTACGCATGTTCTTACTTTATAAATTGGCAGGCCTCCTGACAATTTGCCTGTTTCCGTTTGAACGCAATTCTCTTACCCTCTGGTCACGCTCCTTAATTCTTTCCTCCTCTGCTTTTTTACGGTCTTCCTCAGCACGCTTCCGGGCATTATTTTTTTCAACTATTATTGCAATCAATTCTTCACCTTGAGTTAAAAATTCTTCCGGATTCGGAGGTAGGGTAAGGAAAATTCTTTCGCCCGACCCAAGCCCATGCTCTACAACAACATGGTTTGCATTGGTTTCGCCTAAAACTACTACCTGCCTTATGCCTTCCATTGTGTAAACATATGGAATACTGTCTATAACTGTAACAGCCTCAAGAGGAATAAATGTAACATCTTCAAGCACCTGTGTAACAATAGTGTTGCTGGTGGTCATTCCTGGTCTTAAAATTGGGTCACTCTCATTAATTCTTACCAACACTTCAAATACTTTGGCATCGGTATTTGGTAATTGTTCTCCAACATTAGCTACCTGGGTTATAATACCGGTATAACTTTTTTCGGGAAAGGCATCTACACCAATGCGCACTTTCTGCTCCGGCTTAACCTTAGAAATATCTATTTCGTTGATAAAAGTTCTGGAAATCATGGAGGTCAAATCAGGTAAAGTTGCAACGGTTAGGTCCCATGGACTGATATTGGACCCAACAGTTCGTTTTTGGCCGCCCCACTCGCGGTGATAAATCACCATTCCTGATTTTGGTGCCCTTATAACAAACCGATCAAGTACGTCAAGCATTTCCTTTTTACGGCGTTGTTGCTGAGCAAGTTCGATACTGGCAGCGTTCATATCTTCTTTAGCGTGCCTTACCCTAAGCCCGTAGTTTTTTACAGCTTGTTCAAGTGCCCTTTGCGCACGATCAAGATTTATCTCAGCTTGGCGAATGGTTGCAGGAGGTTCAAATTTTGATTGTTCAAGAGCAAGCTTTCTTTCTTCGAGTGAAAATTGAAGATTGATAATTTCATCCCGTAGATTTCGAAGAATCATTGTAGTATCTAATTGTGTTTTTACGAAGGTTCCTTCGGCAGTTTGCAAATCATCATCAATGTCTTTAAGGGCATTTTCTGATTCAATACGGTCGAGTGTTGCAACCCATTGACCCGAATCAACAACAGTTCCTTCGGCAATTAAATCCTGTATTCTGATATTGCCGAACCGTAGATTCCGGCTGCGCAATTCGGCAGGAGCCATAATCATTTCAGACCTTTCAGCCTTTAATTCCCCTGTTGTGGTTACCAGTACCTCAAATTTACCCCGTTGCACAACTACATCCAAGCCAACGATCGAATCCTTTGTACCTCCGGTAGCATAAATAATTATTGCCAAAATTACGGCACCAATAACCGAAGATGTGATAATTATATTTCGTTTCATCCGAAAATATTTATTAAGTTAAACG
>BBPF01002052.1_pt2 | contig 15974 bp, 18 predicted proteins | sample 1343921 | NCBI WGS metagenome assembly BBPF01 (sample SAMD00019090, study PRJDB2971) | groundwater metagenome | isolation source: The Cedars highly-alkaline
GAAATAACCTGCGGGGTGATTGATGACGGATTAAATAAAATTACTCCTTTAGCGCCGACGGAAATTATTCCAAGAGTTTCTCATTTTTTTGATTATAAAGCAAAGTATACTCCTAATGCGTCCGAAGAACTGACTCCTTCGAGGTTTTCTCCAGAAACTATAAACTTGATCCAAGAAACAGCCGTCAAAACTCATCAGATAATCGGCGCTTCAGGAATGTCCAGGACTGATATGATATTATCTTATGACGACGCTAAACTTTATATTCTGGAGATAAATACAATTCCGGGATTCACTCCGACTAGTCTTCTATTCCAAGGCGCTAAGGCAATCGGACTTTCTTTTCCTCAACTTTTAGATAAAATAATTCAAGCGGCTTTTAATCGTTATGGCATCAATTATTGAAGAAATTAAAGAGAAAATCGACATTGTTGATTTTCTTAGGGGTTATTTAGAAATTAAGCCGGCAGGCAAAAATTTTAAAGCGCTTTGTCCTTTTCATCAGGAAAAAACTCCTTCTTTTATAATTTCTCCGGATCGTCAGATTTGGCATTGTTTTGGTGTTTGCAGTGAGGGAGGAGATGTTTTTAAGTTTTTGATGAAACATGAAAATATTGAATTTCATGAAGCATTGAAAACTTTAGCGGAAAAAGCGGGGATAGATTTAAAACGTTTGAGTCCGGCTGACCAGAGAGAATTTGGCGTGCTTTATGATTTACATCGGGCAGCCTCTGATTTTTTTAGAGCCCAACTTGAAAAATCAAAAGTCGCCAAAGAGTATCTTTTTTCAAGAAGTTTAAAAAAAGAAATAATCGATGAATTTGCTTTGGGTTTTAGTCCTAATAATTTTGAAGATTTAACGGTGCATCTTATAAATCTCGGTTTTGATATCAAAGACATTGCAAGGGCAGGGTTAGCAATAAAAAGCGAAAAAGGCAGATATTTTGATCGTTTTAGAGGAAGAATAATTTTTCCTTTGCTTAATAATTTAGGGAAAACAGTTGGTTTTTCCGGCAGAATTTTACCGGCTCTTGAAAATCAGGAAACCGCGAAATATCTTAATTCTCCGGAAACTCCGATTTTTTCAAAATCAAGGATTTTGTTCGGGATTTATCAGGCGAAGAAATCTATTAACGAGAATAAGTTTGTTCTCTTAGTTGAAGGTTATATGGATGTTATTTTAGCTCATCAGGACGGAGTGAAAAACTCGGTTGGAACTTCTGGCACCGCTTTAACTCGTGACCATTTAAAAATCCTTAAGCGTCATACCAATAATCTTATTTTATGTTTTGATAATGATTTAGCTGGTCAACAGACAACCGAAAGAAGTATTGATTTGGCTCATGAAAATGATTTTGATATAAAAATTCTTGATTTAAACAGATTTTCTTCAAAAGAAAATTTTTACAAAGACCCGGGCGACTTGGTAAAAGCGTCTCCCGGACTCCTTAAAAATTTAGTTTTAAAAGCTGAAACTTCGATGAATTATTATCTTTCCCGGTATTTAGGCGAAGAAAATTTTTCAAATAAAAAACAGAATTTACGTTTTGTTTTAGGCAAGGCAAAAACCTTGGCAAGTTCTTTAGATCGTCATTATTGGATTAGTGAAATATCGGAAAGAACAAAGATAAGAGAAAAAGACCTTTTAGAAGAAATAGAAAAACTGCCGGTTGTTTCGTCGTTGTCTTTTTCGAGAATTCAAAGCCCGGTGGAAGAAGTTTGTAAAAAAGCCTCAAGAAAAGAGTTGATTAGTGAGCGATTTTTAGCTATCGTTAATTTTCGAGAAGAATTAAAACCAAAATTTGAAGAACTTATGGTAAGCGGACAACTTAAAGACTACTTACCTTTAAAATATTTTGAAATTGCGGAGTGTCTTATTTCTGGGGAAGCGCCAAAAAACGAAGAAACAGCCAATTTTTATGATTTAATTTGTCTTGAGTCGTCTTTAGTTGATGGAGATAAGTTAAAAATCGAAGAAGAATTTAATGATCTTGTCCGTTGTCTTCAGATTGAGTTTTTATCTGAAAAAAAGGAAAATTTAGCTGATTTAATTAAGAAAACTGAAAAGTCCGAAGATGATTCTATTGAAGGATTGAAAGAGTATTTAAAAGAATTTCAGATAATCGCGAAAAAAATTGATGAATTAAAAATAAAGCCAAAAACTTGATTAATAAATATGAAAAAAAATAAAAAACAAAAAAAGAACAAGAAAGTTTTAAAGCCTAAGCTGAAGCAGAAAAAAACAAAAAAAACAGCCAAGTCGTCTTTTGGCCGTAAGTCGTCCTTTATCCATAAAAGAAAAGTCAAAGTTAAAAAATTGGCGAAAAAAAATAATAAGAAAAAAAAATTAGTTTTTGAACCTTCTTCAAATATAGCTTCGGTAAAAAAGGGTAAAGCCGAGAGTCAGTTGCTTGATGAATTGATTTCTCAAGGCAAGACAAAGGGCTTTGTTACCGATATTGAAATTTTAAAATATTTTCCTAGGGTTGAAAATGATATTAGTTTTTTAGAAGAAATTTACGATAGATTGGAGGAAAACGGCATTAAAATTGTTGATGTCGGTCAATTAATAGACCTTCCTGGAGGAGGAGAAATTACTAAAAAAGAATTGGAAGAAGCGATTTTGATAAGCGACGAATTACCGGATAATGTTCAAATTTATTTAAGGGAAATCGGCAGGACACCTCTTTTAACCGCTTATGAAGAAAAAGATTTAGCTAAAAAAATTCTTAAAGGAGACGAGGAAGCGAGACAAAGACTGATAAAGTCGAATTTAAGATTAGTTGTTTCAATCGCCAAACGCTACATTAATCGAAGCATTCATTTAAGTATTTTAGATTTTATTCAAGAGGGTAATCTTGGGCTTTTTAAGGCGGTTCAGAAATTTGATTATAAAAGGGGATTTAAATTTTCAACTTATGCCACTTGGTGGATAAGACAAGCGATTACTAGGTCTTTGGCCGATCATTCTAGAACAATTAGGATTCCGGTTCATATGGTTGAGACAATTTCCAAATATACTCAAGCGAAAAGGAAATTAATGCAGGAGCTTGGCAGAGAGCCTTTAGCCGAAGAAGTGGCGGCGGAAATGAGTATTGATGTTGACAAAGTTCGTAATATCCAAAAAATATCTCAAGAAGTTCTTTCATTAGAGTCGCCGGTTGGAGAAGAGGAAGATACTACTTTATCGGAATTTATTCCTGATGAAAAAGTTTTGAGCCCGACTCATGTTGTCTCTCATCAAATTTTAAGAGGTCAAATCAAGGAGGTTTTAGATGACTTAACCGAGAGGGAAAGAAAAATTTTAGAATTAAGATTCGGGCTTGAAGATGGCGTTAGTCATACTCTTGAAGAAGTTGGTCAGGTTTTTGGAGTAACTCGTGAAAGAATAAGGCAAATTGAAGCAAAGGCTTTGGATAAAATAAAAAATCATAAGAAGTCCGAAAAATTTAAAGAATATTAAACAATGATGGATTCAAACGAAGTAAGAAAAAAATTTTTAAGATTTTTTGAAGATAAAAAACATAATATTATTTCTTCAGCTTCTTTAATCCCGGAAAATGATTCATCTTTACTTTTTACTAATTCGGGGATGTTTCCTTTGGTGCCTTATTTTTTAGGCGAAAAACATCCTGCCGGCCAAAGAATAGTAAATTTTCAAAAATGTTTTAGGACGGAAGACATTGATTCAATCGGTGATAATCGGCATAATACCTTTTTTGAAATGCTTGGTAACTGGTCTTTCGGCGATTATTTTAAAAAAGAACAGTTGAATTGGTGGTATGAATTTTTAATTGAAGAGTTAAAAATAAATCCAAGCCAGCTTTATCAGACTGTTTACGCCGGCGACGGGCAGGTGGGAAAAGATGAGGAATCAGTAGGAGTTTTAAAAGAGATATTTAAGAAATATGGAATTAAGGCGGAAGAAGGACCGGAAACTTTAATAAAAGGAGAAATTGGCCCGGGCCGGGAAATAGATTTTAATAACGAAAAAATTTTTGCTTATCGTGATAAAAACTGGTGGCAAAGGGGCGAGGCGGTTGGAGAATTAGGCGGCCCTGATTCCGAGACTTTTTACGACACCGGAAAAAAACATAACTTGAAATTCGGAAAATATTGCCATATCAATTGCGATTGCGGCCGCTTTATAGAAATCGGCAATTCTGTTTTTATCCAATATCAGAAAACCGAAGATGGCTGGCGAGAACTTGAAAGCAAAAATGTTGATTTTGGCGGAGGGTTGGAAAGAATTACAATGATGGTTCAGAATAAAAATAATGTTTTTGAAACGGATCTTTTTTATCGGATTATTCAAAAGATAGAAGAATTATCAGGAAAAAAATATTTCAACAATCAAAAAGCTTTTGAAATTATCGCTGATCATTTTAAGGCAGTTGTTTTTATTATGGCTGATGATAAAGGTCTTTTTCCTTCGAATGTCGGTCAAGGTTATGTGATTAGACGGCTAATAAGAAGAGCAATACGCTACGCTCAAGAAATCGGAATTAATCAGGATGATTGGTTTAAGGATATTGTTTGGCTCATAAAAGAAATGTATCAGAACATTTATCCTGAATTGGAAAAAAATTTTGATTTTATCATCAGAGAAATTTTAAGAGAAGAACAAAGGTTTATTAAAACTTTGGCAAAAGGGTTGAAGGAGTTTGAAAAAATTTCTGACAGAAAAGAAATTTCTGGTTTTGAGGCTTTTGATTTATATCAGACTTATGGTTTTCCCTTTGAGCTTATTAAGGAACTATCAAAAGAAAGAGAGATAAAAATAGATGAAAAAGGGTTTAATTTAGAATTTAAGAAACATCAAGAACTTTCAAGGACTGCTTCAGCTGGCTTATTTAAAGGAGGTTTGGTTGATTTAAGCGGAAAAACAGTCAAGCTTCATACCGCGACTCATCTTCTTTTAGCGGCTTTAAGGGAGGTTTTAGGGAATCATGTTTTTCAAAAAGGAAGCAATATTACTACTGAAAGATTGCGATTTGATTTTTCTCATAACGAAAAATTAAGCGAAAACGAACTTAAAAAAATCGAGAGTTTAATTAACGAAAAAATTAAAGAAGATTTAATAGTGACAGCAGAAGAGATGGATTTAGAAGAGGCTAAACAAAAAGGAATTTTGGGAGTTTTTGAAAATAAATATAAGACAAAAGTTAAAGTTTATACGACTGGGAAAGATGGCTATATTTTTTCAAGGGAAATTTGCGGCGGACCTCATGCCGCCCGAACCTCGGAATTAAAAGAATTTAAAATTTTAAAAGAAGAGGCGGTGGCAAAAGGGATAAGGCGGATAAAAGCTGATATTTATATTTAAACGACACAAAGCGTTTTTTTCTGTTGTTTTTAGATTAAACTTAAAAAGTTTTATTAATTGTTATATTGAATATTATATTTGTTACTGAATTTCGAGTTTAATATATTGAGCGGCCCCCGCTTGCTATAGTGAAGCGGAGATTATTTTGTTATAGTAAGTAAAAGACTTATTATAAATGAAATACTAATATACAAAAATAAAGGAATGACAAAAATTTACATTAGTAAAGAAGATAATTTAAAGTCGATTATCCAAAATATTTTAAATTGTCCAGATAAAGAAATTTTGCTTCATATTCAGCAAGGATTAGTATTTGAAGAAGGGAAAAATGATTTTTATGCGATTAAACAGAAAATAAAAAGAAGTAGAAAAAAAGTTATTGTTGAGTCGTTTGAAGAAGATATTGTTAATATGGCGGTTTCGGCTGGTTTTGAAGCTTCTATACCTTTTTTAAGACAAACTAAAAAATCTTTTATTGACATAATTCCTAGAAAAACATCGAAAACAAAGTATTTGAGCATAGAGCGTGAAGAGAAAGAAAATCAAGAAGAAAACAAAGAAGAAAATAAAGAAGAGAACAAAGAAGAAGGTCAAGAAGAAAGCGAAGAGTGGGATGGAGAAGAAAAAAAAGTAAAACGATCTTTATTTTCTTCAATGCTTATTTTTTTTAAAAAAACGCTTATATTTTTATTTATTTCTGGACTTATTTTTCTTATTTTTACTTTAATAACAAGTGTTTTGCCTCGCGCTGATGTTCATATAACTCTTAAAACAACAGATTGGGTTTTTAATGATGAAGTTGCAATTTTAATCGATGATCTCCAAACTGAAAATAAAATAGCTGTTAAAGGTCAGGTTTTTAAAGATATGCAAAATCAGGTTTTTGATTTTACCGCTAGCGGAGAGAAAAATGTTGAAAATAAAGCTACCGGAAAAATTACTGTTTATAATTCTTATAGTTCGAAATCACAGTTGCTTATTAAAAATACTCGTTTTATGACTCCAGACGGAAAAATTTTTAGAACTTTATCGGCAGTAAGGGTGCCTGGCGCCAATATTGAAAGAGGGACAATAATTCCTTCAAGTATTGAAGTAATGGTTAGAGCCGATAAGCCGGGCGAAGAATATAATCTTGGGCCGATAAGTAGACTTAGTATTCCCGGTTTTCAAGGAATGCCGAAATATGAAGCTTTTTATGGAGAATTAAAAGAGCCGACTAAGGGTGGTTTTGTCGGAAAAATTAAAATACCGACTGAAAGCGATATAGCTTCGGTTAAAGAAAGAGCTCGTCAAACTCTTAAAGGTAATTCAAAAATAAAACTTTTAAGTCAGATTCCTCAAGGTTTGAAAGTTTTTGATGATGTTTTTGAATTTAATGTTATAAAAGAAGAGGTTTCAAAAGAAGGGGACTCAAGGGGAGTTTTTAGATTTACAATTGTTGCCGAAGGAAAGGTTGTTGCTTTTAAAGAAATAGATTTAGTGAAGGCGCTTACCAACAGATTTATTCAGGACAGAGAAGGCGATTTTGTCTTAAAAAAATATGATATTAAATATAGTCTTCCCGAATTTGATTTTGAAAATAATGTTTTTTCTGTTAATGTTGAGTTTAATTCAAAATGGACAAGGCCGTTTAATGCGGAAGAGTTTAAAAATTCTGTTTTAGGAAAGCGAGCGTCAGAAATCAAAATTTTAATTTTAAATATGCCAGATGTGGAAAAAGTTGATGTTAATTTTTGGCCCTTTTGGGTAAATTCGGTACCCTTTTTATTAGAAAAAGTTGAAGTTAGTTACGAATAATTTTAGAAGTTTTAAAATGGGTTGACCTTTAAAGATTTTTTATGCTAACATTAAACACTATATGACTGAAACAGGTATAGTAGTGGAGGCGCTTCCAAATCTTAATTTTAGAGTTAAATTGAATAATTTAGAGCGCGAAGCCTTAGCTTATCTTGCCGGCAGAATGCGTCGGAATAAAATTAAGGTTTTACCGGGAGACAAGGTTATAGTTGAAATGTCTTCATATGATGATAAAAAAGGAAGAATTAGGGGCAGAATTATAAGGAGATTATAGTAAGTAGAGTATTTAATATAACAAATTGAGATATAAAAAGATTAAATGAAAGTTAGGCCTTCAGTAAAAACAATATGTAAAGAATGCCAAATAGTCCGTCGAAAAGGCAGGATTTATGTTATTTGTAAAAAAATATCAAAACATAAACAAAGACAAGGTTAAATTATAATTATGAGAATAATTGGTATTAATATTCCTGACAATAAACGCATTGAAGCGGCGTTGTCTTATATTTACGGCATAGGTCGTTTTTCAAGCAAAAAGATTTTAAGCGAAGCAAAAATCGATCTCAATAAACGCGCTAAAGATTTAAGTTCTTCAGAAGTTAGCAAAATAAAAGAAATTATGGAGCGTGACTATAAAGTTGAAGGTGAGTTGCGTCAAGTGATAAAACAGAACATTGTTAGATTAAAAGATATTCATACTTATCGGGGGACGCGGCACGCTAAAAGATTACCAACAAGGGGGCAGCGGACAAAAACTAATTCTCGTACAGTTAGGGGGAATCTTAGAAAAACTGTTACCAGCGGTAAAAGAAAAACAGAATTAAAATAATCAAATAGTTTTAAAATTATCAATTATTTAAATTATGGGTAAAAAAAGAGTCGTTTCACAATCAGCAACTTCAGTTGAGGGAGTTTCAAAATCAACTTCAGTTTCTCAAGGCAAGAAAAGTTCTAAAATTATTGAAAGCGGAAGAATTTATATTAATATTTCTTATAATAATACTATCATCACTGTAACGGATAATTTAGGAAATGTTATTACTTGGATTTCAGCCGGATCAATGGGTTTTTCAGGACCAAAAAAAGCTACTTCTTTCGTGGCTCAAAGAGTTGTGTCTGCGTTAGCTGAAAAAATAAGTAAAACCGGGCCTTTTAATGTCAATGTTTTTATCTGTGGTGTTGGCGGAGGGAGAGACTCTGCTTTGCGATCTTTAATTAATCGTGGTTTTAATATTTTATCTGTTAAAGATATTACTCCGATTCCTCATAATGGTCCTAAACCCCCAAAAAAGAGAAGAGTTTAAATTATATAAATTTATATTATGATTAAAATTTTAGAAAAAAAAGAAAGAGCCTTAGGAACAAAACTTTTTATAAAAGGTGAGCGTTGTTCGTCTTCGAAGTGCGCGATGGTTAAGAGGCCTTATCGTCCTGGCCAACACAATAAAAAATTTCGGAAAATTAGCGAATATGGTCGTCAATTAGCAGAGAAACAGAAAATTCGTTTTAGTTATGGTTTGAAAGAAAAAGAAATAAAGCAATATTTTGTTTTAGCTAATAAATCAAATGAGCCAACTGACATAGCTTTTATTAAATTACTTGAAAAACGGCTTGATAATGTTGTTTTTAGATTAGGCTTGGCGCCTTCAAGAAGAGTTGCCCGTCAGTTGGTCAGTCATGGTCATATTAAAGTTAATAAAAAAAAGACAACTATCCCGTCTTTTATAGTTAAATTAAATGATGAAATCGTTTTAGATGTTAAAAAAGAAAGTCCTCTTATTAAGGACTTGGATAGCCGTTTAAAGAATTATAAAATGCCTTTGTGGTTTGACTTTGATAAAGAAAAATTAATCGGAAAAGTTTTAGTTGAGCCAAAGGACATTGATATTGTCTTTGATTTAAATTTAATTATTAATTATTATTCAAGATAGCTTTTCATTAAAATTCGTCGTAATAAAAAAAATAAAAATATGGAATATTCTTATCTTAGCGAAAGCGTTAATATTAAAAAATTTTCCGAAGATAAAAAAGTCGGCGTTTTTAACATAGAAGGCTTTTATCCTGGCTATGGTTTGACTATTGGTAATAGTCTAAGGAGAGCTCTTTTGTCTTCGATCCCAGGCGCAGCTATTACACAATTTAAAATTAAGGGAATTTTACATGAGTTTTCAACTATTTCGGGAGTTTTAGAAGATGTCATAGAAATCGGTTTAAATCTTAAAAAAGTAAGGTTTTCTTTTTATGCTGATAGCCCTCAAGTTTTGACTTTAAAAGTTAAGGGGGAAAAGAAAGTTTTTGCCAAAGATATTACTTCTAACGCTCAAGTTATTGTGGCTAATGTGGATCAACATCTTTTTACGGTTACTGATAAAAAAGCGGAAATTGAGCTGGAGCTAACAGTGGAAAAAGGGCTTGGTTATGTTTCGGTAGAAAAAAGGAAGACCGAGAAATTAGAAATAGGAATTATTACCTTAGACGCCTTTTTTAGTCCTGTCCGCAATGTAAGTTTTATGATTGAAGATATGCGAGTGGGAAAAAGAACTGATTATAACCGGTTAAAATTAACTATTGAAACTGATGGTTCTATTTTGCCTTCGGAAGCATTGTATAAGGCAAGTAATATTTTGTGCGACCATTTTAAAAAGATTTTTCTGACTAAAGAATCATCTTTAGTTAAAGAACAATCTAAGGATGAAAAAAAATCCGTTGTTTTTGAGGAAGATAAAAAAGCAATTAGAGGAGAAGATAAAAAATCCGTGAAAGTTTCAAAAAAATAAGATAAAATATGCGTCATTTGAAAAAAGGGAGAAAGTTTGGAAGAAAAAAAGGCCCTCGGCGTCATTTTATAAGGGGTCTTTTAAATAATCTTATTTTAAAAGGAAAGATTGAAACTACTTTAGCGAGAGCAAAGGAAATAAAGCCTGTTTTGGAAAAATTAATTACTTATGGGAAAAAACAGAACTTGACATCTTTGCGTTATTTTTTAGCAAGGCTTCCCGAAAAATCGGCTTTTAAGCTTTATCATGAAATTGTTCCAAAGTACAAAGAAAGGAAGGGAGGATATTTAAGGATTATAAAAACCGCAAAATCGCGGAAAAGGGACGGAGTTGGTTTAGCTATCATTGAATTTGTTTAATTTTTTACGGTTAAAGGATAACCTTTAATCAAAGAATAATCTATTATAAAAATGAAAGAATATACTTTAGACGCAAAAAATCAATCTTTAGGAAGGTTAGCTTCAAAAATAGCTGTTATTTTACAAGGCAAAAATTCTCCGGATTATGACCCTAGGCTTGAAGGGGACGCTCGGGTTATTATTAAAAATATAAATGATTTAAAATTTACCGGCAAAAAAATTGAGCAGAAAATCTATTATCATCATACTGGTCGTCCCGGCCATTTAAAAGAAAGAAAACTTAGGGAAGTTTTTAGTAAAAGTCCGGAAAAGTTATTAAAACAAACCGTGGCGGGGATGCTTCCAAAAAACAGATTGCTTGTTAAAAGATTAAAAAAAATAATTTTTTTGAAAAATGACTAAAGAAGTTAAAGCGTCAGTTAAAAAACCTAAGGCGTCGATTAAAAAAACCAAAGCGTTGGTTAAAGAATCTAAAGCGTCAGTTAAAGAACTTAAAGAGTTAAAATATTTTGAAGGAGTTGGGAGAAGAAAAACCGCTGTCAGTCGGGTAAGAATTTATGTTAATTCCAAAGAAAAAACAGGGATTGTAGTAAATAAATTGTCTTATCAGGAATATTTTCAAACCGAACGTCAAAGAAAAAAAATCTTAGCCCCTCTTTTAAAGGTAGAGGCTAAAGATAAGTTTGCGTCTATATCCATAAAGGTTAAAGGAGGAGGATTAGAAGCGCAGGCTGATGCGATTTCTTTAGGGATTGCAAGAGCTCTGCTTAAAATTGATCCTTCTATATGGTTAAAGGAAAACTTAAGACAGATTTTAAGAAAGGAAGGGTTCCTTACTCGTGATTCTAGAATGGTTGAGAGAAAGAAATACGGTTTAAAAAAAGCAAGACGAGCTCCTCAATGGGCAAAACGATAATAAATAGAGCGTTTAACACATTAAGCTTAAGATTTGTTATTAAAAAAGAGAGCCCTTTGTTTTAATTTGGTAAGATTTTTTAAATTTCGAGATTTTGATTTTTGAAGTTGGTTTTTCTTTAAAAGTGGTTATTTTTTTCATTTCCCTATGATGAATAGAATGATTATGATATATCGCTCGTTATCAAAAATTGAAATTAAAAAATTTTGTTTTATGCAGGTTTTATGAGGTTTTTTTAAAGTTTATTTTTTAGTTTTAGCATATTTGTAAATTTTAGAAACTGCGTTATAATAACCAGCCATCGTCGACAGAGTAAAGTATTTATATTAAAATGATTCAATATCTTTCTAAAGAGAAACTTGAGAGTTTAAAAGAAGCAATTAAAGAACTTAAAACAGTTAAAAGAATTGAGGTTGCTGAAAAATTAAAAAAAGCCAAAGAATACGGCGATTTATCTGAAAATGCTGAATATTCTGAAGCAATAGAAAAAAAAGAGGAACTGGAAATGCAAATTATTAAGCTTGAAGATATTATCAAGAATGCGGTTATTATAAAAAAGAAATATCAAACGGGGATTGTTGAAATAGGATCGACCGTTGAAGTGGAAAAAAATGGACAAAAAAGAAAATTTGTTATTATTGGATCAGCAGAAGCTAACCCCGAAACTGGCTTAATTTCAAACGAATCTCCGCTTGGTTTGGCCTTACTTGGAAAAAAGGTTGGAGAAAAAATAATTGTTAAAACCATCTCTGGCGAAATTATCTATAAAATTGTTAAAATTGAATAGATGCTTAAAGATATTATTGAAGTTAGAAAAAAGAAACTTAGTTTAATCAAAAAGACTGGTTTTAATCCATATCCCGCAAAAACGCAAATTACTCATAATGTCATTAGTTTATTGAGTGATTTTAACAGTTTAAGTAAATCAAAAAAGAAAGTTTGGTTGGCCGGCAGAATCCTTTCTTTAAGAGATATTGGCTCTTTAGTCTTTATGGATGTATATGATGGCACTGGGAAAATCCAGATTGTTTTAAGCAAAAAAAATTTAAAAGATTTTAATTTTTTAAAAGAAGTCATTGATATCGGCGATTTTTTGGAAGTTGGCGGGCAGGTTTTTAAGACAAAAAAAGGTGAAAAAAGCGTCGAAGCTTTTTTTGCTAAAATTATTGTTAAATCATTAAAGCCTCTTCCTTCGGTTTGGCATGGTTTAAAAGATACGGAGGACCGTTTTAGAAAAAGATATCTTGATATGATTTTTAATCCCGAAGTAAAAGAGATTATTACCTTGCGTTCTAAAATAATCAGAGATTTAAGGGAAAAATTGTGGTTTGAAGGATTTACCGAAGTTGAAACGCCGATTCTTCAGCCGATTCCCGGGGGCGCTTTGGCAAGGCCCTTTATTACTCATTATAATGCTTTAAATGAAGATGTTTATTTAAGAATCGCTCCAGAGCTTTATCTTAAACGATTATTAGTGGGAGGATTTAATAAAATTTTTGAAATTGGCCGGGTTTTTAGAAATGAAGGAATAGACAAAGAACATAATCCTGAATTTACAATGTTGGAATTATATTGGACTTATCAAGATTATGAAGGATTGATGAAATTTACCGAGAGGTTATTAAAAAAATTTATTCCCGGTCCTTATCAAAAAATTACTTATAGTGACTTGATCAAAAAATATGCCGGTCAGGATGTCAAAAAAATAGACCCTGATAAAATCGATGAAATATTCAAAAAAAAGGTTAGACCAAAAATCAAAACCCCAACTTTTGTTATTAAACATCCAAAAGTTATTTCTCCTCTTGCTAAGTCTTCGGAAGAAGATTCTGAATTAGCGGATAGGTTTCACCTCATTGTTGACGGGATGGAAGTTGTAAATGCTTTTTCTGAACTAAACGATCCGATTGACCAAAGGGAAAGGATGGAAGAACAAGAAAACCTTTACCGGGCCGGCAATCTTGAAGCTTCTCGTTTGGATAATGAATTTTTAGAAGCCTTAGAATACGGAATGCCGCCAGCCGCTGGCTTAGGATTAGGCGTTGATCGTTTAATAGCTTTATTAACCAAAAAACCAGTAAAAGAAACTATTATTTTTCCAACCTTAAAACAAAAAGATTAATTTTTTTGGTGTATATTAGAGCGAAATTTTGATATATTAAAATTCCGAACTCACTATAATTTGCTATAGTACAATCTATTTTCAACAGTTAAGTTAATGTGTTGAATCTTTCGCCAATTAACTGAATTTTTTAAAGATTTTACGGTTGAAGTTGCAAAGTCTGGAGAAAATTTGAGACTGAAATAAATTATCGGTCCGTCTTTTAAATCCACAATAACTTCTTCAGAAATAAAATCGTTTATTTTTATCTTATCAAAAGATAACTCAAGTTGATTCAAAAAAGAAACAATATTATATATTGTCTTGGCTTGGGTTTCATTAAAGGCTTCATCGTTAAGTAAAAGGGCTCTTTCTGTTTTTTCAATAATGACCGGGATAATCAATCCTTCGGAGAAGGGAGCGGGTTCTAAAAGAATACCGTTTTTACTCAACCAAAAACATTCTTTTCCGCACCAAATAATTTCTCTAAAGCTTTGAGGTTTTTCTGATTTTTGTTGTAAGGATAACTTATTTTTTAAAAAAGACGCTATTTCCACTCCCTCTAAATTTAATTCAGAAAGAAAAAACCAAACAACTATCAAAAGAAAAATAGTTAAAAAAAACAAAAGAAAAAACTTAGATTGTCTTTTGATCATAAATTATTTTGTGACCATAAATTATCCTTTGGTCATAGATTGTTCTGCGGTTATAAATTGTCCTGCGGTCGTAAATTATCTTTTAGCCAAAAGAAGTTTTTTATCTTTTACTTTGTTTAATTTTTAATCACTTTTTTATGATCAAAAGATAACCCATCAAAATATTTTCTTAAAACTTCAGGGACGACAAAATTTCCTTCAGCTGTCTGGTAATTTTCAATAATAGCGATTAATGTTCTGCCAATAGCAAGAGCAGTTCCGTTTAAAGTATGAACAAATTCCAATTTATTAGTTTTGAGGTCACGATAACGGATATTAAGTCGTCTTGCCTGAAAGTCAGTGCAGTTAGAGGTTGAGTGGGTTTCACGATAGGTTCCTTGACCAGAATTTATTGAGGGTTGTCCCGGGAGCCAGGCTTCAATATCGTATTTTGCCGCAGCAGGGCTACCTAAATCACCGCTACATATTTTTACGACTCGATAAGGAATGTTTAAAAGTTGCATTAATTTTTCTTCTGTCTGGAGTAAAAGATTATGTTCTTCTTTTGAATCTTGGGGTTGACAGAAACTAAACATTTCAATTTTATCAAACTGGTGAACTCTCAAAATTCCTTTTGTATCTTTGCCATACGCTCCTGCCTCTCTTCTAAAACAAGTAGAAAATCCGGCGTATCTTTTTGGCAAATCATTTTTTTCAAAAACTTCATCAGCGTGCATTGATCCTATTGATTGTTCGGATGTCCCGACTAAAATTAAATCATCGTCCCTTAAAAAATAGACTTCTTCGTTTTCCCATTTTGCGGGAAGGTCTTGGGTTTTTTTTAAGTATCCCATTTTACCCATCATTTCAGACTTTATCATCACTGGCGGAACGATCGGCACAAAACTTTGTTTCGATAAAATATCAAAAGCGAAGTTTGTCAAAGCCAACTCTAAAAAAACTGCCTCTTTTTTTATAAATCCAAAACGAGCTCCTGAAATTTTTGCCGCTCTTTTAACATCAATTAAATCAAGATTTTCCGCAATTTCCATATAATCTTTTGGTTTGAAATCGAACTGTGGTTTGTTTCCCCATTCTTTGATAACAACATTCTCTTTTTCATCTTTTCCTATTGGCACATCATCTTGTGTCAAATTAGACATTTGATAATGTAAAAGTTCTCTTTCTTTTTCTAAACAAGAAACTTTGTTGTCTTCGGCTTGTATTTTTTCTTTAATTTTTTTTGCCTCTTCTCTTTGGTTAGAACCTAATTTTTTTTGTTGAGATTTTAAGTCATCAATTTGCGCTTTTAATAAACGCCATTGTTGATCAGTTTTTAAAAATTGATCAACAACACTTTCATCTTCTCCTCTTTTTTTTATGGATTCTTTTACTTTGTTGGGGAACTCCCTTATTAAATTTACATCAAGCATTGTTTTAAAAATATATTTTTAATATATATTTTAATTATAGCGAATCTTGCTTTAATATATCAAGTTTATGTATGAGACCACCCAATTTTGCGCCGCATTTAATATCATAAAATGACACCGAAAGGGTATTGGTTCTGCAATATAAAAAGACACCGAAATTTATGGAACAAAATCGATTTAATTTTTCGAGACTCTTAATAAATTTATTGATAGTTATCGGCTTGGAATAGGAAAATTATCAGCCAGTTAGTTGCTGATTTTTTTCACAAGGTAAAATTCTTTGCCAATTTTTTTATATTTTTCTACAATTATTCTTAATGAATCCCGTTAGAGACAATCAATTCTATTATGTCTATATTTTACAAAGTCAGAAGGATAGGTATTGGTATACAGGATTTACCGTTGATTTACGGAAGCGTTTTAATCAGCATAATAAAAATATCATTGGTTGGACTAAAAATCGGGGTCCTTTTGAACTTATTTACTATGAAGCTTGCAAAAACATTACTGACGCAAGGTCGAGAGAGAAATATTTTAAATCGGGTATGGGTAAGCGCTATCTCAAAAACAGATTAAAACGCTTCCTGTCTCTAACGGGATGAAGCTTTCCGTCGGAATAATCGGTTTGCC
>BBPF01004164.1_pt1 | contig 15879 bp, 11 predicted proteins | sample 1343921 | NCBI WGS metagenome assembly BBPF01 (sample SAMD00019090, study PRJDB2971) | groundwater metagenome | isolation source: The Cedars highly-alkaline
TTGTGCTCGTGCACTATCATGGGTGTTTCATTATGTCAAAATTAAATGAATGGGTAATTAATCCGCCAAAATTAATTCTATTTATTAAATCCATTATGCATATTTTTTGAAATTGGATAAAAAAAGGAAAAGTTCGTGCGGCTTGAGTAATTGTTTAAAAGTAGTTTTTTTGGCCGATATTAGTGTTTTTGAAGTATAAATTTCCAAAAAGAAAATTCCCGGAATAATAAAATTATCATTATGCTTGTGCGAATTATATTTACGACTTTATCCGGCATAATCAAAAAATAATTTGATCGGTTAATTTTGCATTAAGGGTAAATAAAATTGAATTAGCCTATGCAATGGCATAAATTTTTAATTATACACATAGATATACTTTTGTATGTAAAACATAATTCATATCTTAACAATCTAACACTCTTCTAATTTTTCTATAAATGACAACAGCAGCAAGTACAAAACAGGCAAAAATTCCATTTCGCATTGTTACTGCATCTTCATTGTTCGACGGCCACGATGCAGCAATAAATATTATGCGCAGGATAATGCAATCTGCAGGGGCCGAAATTATTCACCTGGGGCATGACAGGTCGGTTGATGAAATTGTAAACTGTGCAATACAGGAGGATGCCAACGCTATTGCCATGACTTCTTATCAGGGAGGGCACGTTGAATATTTCAAATACATGTTAGACCAATTAAAAGAGAAAGGCTATGGGCATGTCAAAATATTCGCGGGAGGCGGAGGCACTATACTTCCCAACGAAATAAAGGAATTGGAAAACTACGGAATTGAGAAGGTTTATTCCCCTGATGATGGCAGGAAAATGGGCCTTAAGGGAATGATAGAAGATTTATTGAACAGAATTCCTGTCAATTATCAATCCGAGCTTAAACTTTCTTTAAGCGAATTAAAACCGAAAAATTATGGTTACTTATCCAAAATAATTTCATTAACTGAAAATTACCCTGCAAAAGCTGCCTCATTTATTGCTCAGTTGAGCAAGGACTGTGCCTCCAAGCCTACACCTGTTCTTGGCATAACCGGAACCGGAGGGGCAGGAAAATCTTCGCTGATAGATGAATTTGCAAGGAGATTTGTATCGGACTACCCCGATAAATCACTTGCTATAATTGCGGTCGATCCCACCAGGAGAAAATCCGGCGGAGCGCTACTGGGCGATCGCATTCGAATGAATGCCATAAACCACCCGAATGTATTCATGCGTTCAATGGCAACCAGGCAGGCACATATTTCACTTTCAAAACATATTTCTGAAGTAATTTGCATAATGAAACATGCCGGATTTGACCTTATTTTGCTTGAAACATCAGGGATTGGTCAGAGTGACACTGAAATTGTTCAGCACAGCGATTTTTCGGTTTATATAATGACCCCGGAATATGGTGCAGGCAGCCAGTTGGAAAAAATTGACATGCTGGATTTTGCCGATATGGTGGTAATCAACAAGACAGACCGAAGCGGTTCTGCTGATGCTATAAGGGATGTACGAAAACAATATATGCGCAACCATCAGTTATGGGAGGTAAAACCTGAGGATTTGCCTGTTTTTGGAACGCAGGCATCGCAATTCAACGATTCCGGATTAAATGTATTTTATATTGCCTTAATGCAAGCCCTGAACAGGAAAACTAAATTAAATTTTAATTCTCCCGGAGAAAACTTGTCTGTCCTTCCGGCAAAGCAAATTAAAATTATTCCCGGTAAAAGAATCAGGTACCTTTCAGAAATTGCAGGTACTGTTAACGATTATAACAAAAGGGCAGAGGAACAGGCTACCTATGCACAGGAACTATATGCCCTGCATATATCCGGGGAAAAACTTAAAACCCATCCTAATGGCGATAAATATTCAACATATACAATACAAGCTATTGACAATGAGATTGAAACGATTAAACAAAAAATTTCTCCGGATAACCTAAAGCGCATAGAAAGCTGGGAGCAAAAAGTTTCAGAGTATAAACAAGATACATACTCCTATCTCGTAAGAAGAAAGGAAATAAGAGTTGAAACAAATTCGGAAACTCTTTCAAAGCTGAAAATACCAAAGGTTTCCATGCCGTCTTACAAGGCCTGGGGCGACAGGTTGAAGTGGGAATTGAAGGAAAATGTACCGGGAGAATTTCCTTTTGTTGCAGGGGTTTACCCCTTCAGGCGCGAAAATGAGGATCCAACCCGTATGTTTGCAGGCGAAGGCACTCCCGAAAGAACAAACCGGCGCTTTCATTATCTTTCCCATGGAATGCCTGCAAAACGACTTTCCACGGCCTTCGATTCGGTGACCCTTTACGGAAATAATCCCTGCCTTAAGCCTGATTTTTACGGTAAAATTGGCAATTCGGGTGTTTCAGTGGCAACTCCTACCGATACAAAAAAATTATATTCAGGTTTTAATCTGGCTGACCCTGCCACATCGGTATCCATGACTATAAATGGCCCTGCTCCCGTAATCACCGCATTTTTTATGAATGCTGCCATAGATCAACAGTGCGAATTATATATCCGTAAAAATGGACTCGAAAAAACTATAGAGGAAAAAATTAATACCTTCTTCAGTGAAAAAGAAACAGGACGACCTTACTATAAAGGTGAACTTCCACCCGGAAATGATAAATTAGGACTGATGTTTTTGGGAGTTCCGGCAGACATGTTTTTACCTGCAGAAGTTTATGAAAAAATCAAGACCGAAACGCTTTCAGAAATCAGAGGTACAGTTCAGGCAGATATTTTAAAGGAAGATCAGGCACAAAATACTTGTATTTTTTCGACAGATTTTTCCCTTAAACTAATGGGCGACATTCAGGAATTTTTTATTGCCCAGAAAATAAAAAAATTTTATTCCGTATCAATATCGGGCTACCATATTGCCGAGGCAGGTGCCAACCCCGTTACCCAATTGGCATTTACTCTTGCAAATGCCTTTACCTACGTTGAATATTACCTTTCGCGCGGAATGAAAATTGACGAATTTGCACCTAATCTATCATTTTTCTTTTCCAATGGTGTTGATGCTGAATATGCAGTTCTTGGCAGAGTGGCAAGGTCGATATGGGCAAAAGCCATGAAATATTTGTACAACGCAAATGAACGCTCCCAGATGCTGAAGTATCATATTCAGACTTCGGGCCGCTCGCTTCATGCACAGGAAATTGATTTTAACGATATACGCACTACGCTTCAGGCAGTTTACGCCATATTTGACAATTGCAATTCGCTTCATACCAATGCCTACGATGAAGCACTTACAACACCCACCGAAGAATCCGTTCGTCGGGCTATTGCCATACAACTTATTATAAACCAAGAACTTGGACTGAACAAAAATCAGAATCCCCTTCAAGGCTCCTTTATTATTGAAGAATTGACTGCCCTTGTTGAAGAAGCTGTGCTTACTGAGTTTGAAAAAATAAGTGAAAGAGGTGGAGTTTTAGGAGCAATGGAAACCATGTACCAAAGAAGCAAAATACAGGAAGAATCAATGTATTACGAAAATTTAAAACACAAAGGGGAAATTCCGGTAATTGGGGTTAACACTTTTCTATCGTCGAAAGGAAGTCAGACAATTACTCCTTCAGAAATAATACGATCAACCGAAGAAGAAAAACAATTTCAAATTTACTCGCTCAATGAATTTCACAAAACCTACCTTAAAAAATCAGAACAAATGCTTTGGGAACTAAAAACAACCGTATTAAACAATGAAAACGTATTTGAAAAACTAATGGAAGTTTCTAAATATTGTTCTCTTGGGCAGATTACCGGAGCATTATTTGAAGTTGGTGGAAAATACCGAAGAAATATGTGATTTTTATTCAACTTTTGGTCTACTCTGCTTAAATTTGTTTTATTCAAAATCAATCAAAAATTGTTCCCCCTTGTTCCGAATAAAATCCAATATAAACCCTAATTCTGATGATTTCAGGGAAAGAAAAGAAAGGTTTTTAGAATTAAACCTTCAATATCAATCTGTTCTGAACCAAATAAGAAACAGTATTTCCGATGAAATTATTCAAAAACACAAGCAACGCGGCAAGTTGCTTGCCCGTGAAAGAATTGACCTTTTAATCGACCCCAATACCCCATTTCTTGAACTCTCACCGCTTGCAGCCTATGACTTGCACAACAATGAATTTCCTTCTGCAGGAATCATTACCGGAATAGGTGTTGTTCACAACCGCGAAACCATTATTATTGCCAACGATGCAACAGTCAAAGGCGGCACATATATAAAAGAGACCATTAAAAAGCATTTGCGTGCGCAGCAAATTGCCATGGAAAATAATCTTCCATGTGTTTACATGGTTGACTCCGGCGGGGTATTCCTCCCGGAACAGGCCAATGTATTTCCCGACAGGAATGATTTTGGCAGGTTTTTTTATAACCAGGCAAAAATGTCGGCAATGAATATTCCCCAGATTGCCATAGTAATGGGCTCATGTACCGCCGGCGGCGCCTATGTACCTGCTATGAGCGATGAAACTATCATTGTGAAAAAACAGGGTACAATTTTCATAGGCGGACCTCCTTTAGTGAAAGCAGCCACAGGTGAAGAGGTTACTGCCGAAGAACTGGGCGGAGCCGAAATGCATACTTCCATATCGGGAGTTGCCGACCATCTTGCAAAAAATGACTTTCATGCCATTCAAATTTGCCGCGATATTTTTTTAACCCTCAAAGTACCCGAAAAACAAATTCTCCAGGTTGCAAAAATTGAAGAACCTTTCTATGACCCTTCCGAGCTTTATGGCCTTGCACCGGTTGATTTAAAAAAATCCGTAGATTCCAAAGAAATAATAGCCAGAATTGTTGATGGTAGCAAATTTCATGAGTTTAAAGCCAGGTACGCCCCTACCCTTGTAACTGGTTTTGCATATATAATGGGTTTCCCGGTAGGTATCCTGGCCAATAACGGAGTTTTCTTTTCCGAAACCTCATTGAAAGGTGCGCATTTTATTGAATTATGTACTTCTCGCAAGATTCCAATTCTCTTTTTGCAGAACATTACGGGTTTCATGGTCGGCAAAGAATATGAAAACCGCGGCATAGCCAGAGATGGCGCAAAATTAGTACATGCTGTTGCCAATGCAATGGTTCCAACATTTACGGTTATTTTTGGGGGTTCATTCGGTGCGGGTAATTATGCCATGGCCGGAAGGGCATACGACCCGCGTCTGCTTTTTATGTGGCCAAATGCCAATATTTCGGTTATGGGAGGAGAACAGGCAGCCAACGTTCTGGCAACCATTAAAAAAGACCAGTCAAAATCCCTGAATTTAATGTTATCACCGGAAGATGAAAAAAAACTTGTTTCGGAAATTTTAAACAAATACATAAGCGAAGGTGCTGCCCTTTACAGTACCGCCAGATTATGGGACGATGGCATTATCGATCCTGCCGACACCAGAAAAATTATTGCAATGGGAATTGCAGCATCTCTGAATCAAAAATTCCCCGAAACGAAATACGGAATATTCAGAATGTAATTTATAAGTTTGCTTAAAGTAAAATTTATAGTTTCGTTTATATTGTTTAACCTTTAATTATAAATATTATGAATTTCAAATACATTGAAACCCATATTAAATCGCAGGTTGGTGTAATATGGTTTAACCGGCCTGAAGTTCACAATGCTTTCAACGAGGAAATGATTTCGGAAATCACCAATGCTTTTAAAGATTTTGGGCAAAAGGATGAGGTGCGGGTAATTGTTCTGAGGGGCAGGGGTAAATCATTTTGTGCAGGAGCTGACCTGAACTGGCTGCGTCAGATAACAAACTTTTCCTATGCCGAAAATTATAACGAAGGATTTAAACTTTCCATTTGTTATTACACAATTTATACTTGCCCTAAACCAACCATTGCAATGGTGCATGGGGCAGCCATAGGCGGGGCAAATGGCTTTATTGCAGCCTGCGATATGGCTTTTAGTGATGATGAAGCAGTTTTTTCACTAAGTGAACTAAAAATCGGATTGGTTCCGGCCTGTATTTCACCCTATATTATTAAAAAAACTGGGGAATTTAATGCAAGGGATCTCATGCTTACAGGCCGAAAAATAAAGGGTAAAGAAGCCCAGAAACTCGGCCTGATCAATCAATCGTATGACCATCACGACTTTGAGGAACATCTTATAAGAACTATTGAACAGATTAAGTCTGGCGGGCCTGCAGCCACTGCTATATGCAAGAAATTGATATATGACGTTAGCAATACCTACTCCATGGAAGAAGCCATAAGTGAAACTGCCAGTATTATTGCCACGGTGCGTAAATCTGATGAAGGTCAGGAAGGGATGGCCGCATTTCTCGAAAAAAGAAATCCGAACTGGATAAGCTAATTCAGGAAAATTTAATGAAACTATTCAGGAAAATTTTAATTGCAAACCGCGGTGAAATCGCTGTCCGGATAATCAATACTGCAAAACGATTAGGAATACAAACCGTACTTGTTCATTCGGAATATGATAAAAACTCATTTGCGGCACAACTTGCCGGCGAACTGTATCTTCTTGAGGGAGACTTGCTTTCGGACACCTATCTGAACTATGAAAAAATAATAAATGCCGCGCGTTCAACAAGATGCGAGGCTATTCATCCCGGCTATGGATTTTTATCTGAAAATGCCGTATTTGCTGAAAAATGCGAAAAAAACGGAATTGTTTTTATAGGTCCGGCATCCGATTCAATTCAATTGATGGGTAATAAACTTGAAGCAAAAACTTTTGCAAAAAAATCCGGTTTGCCTATCCTTGAAGGGTATAGCGGTACTTCCGCCGAAATAATGAGGAATCTAACAAACCCTGTATTTCCGCTTTTAGTCAAACCAGCAGCCGGCGGTGGTGGCAAGGGTATGAAAATTGTAAATTCCATGCACGAAATTAAGCAGGCATTGGAATCAGCCGAACGGGAAGCAATAAACTATTTTGGCAATGGAGAGCTATATTTGGAAAAGTTTCTTGCCTTTCCGCGTCATATAGAAGTTCAGGTTCTGGGCGACTATTTCGGAAATATTGTACATCTGTTTGAAAGAGAATGTACAATTCAACGACGCTACCAGAAAATAATCGAAGAATCCCCCTCACCCACAATTTCTGACAAAATCAGAAAACAAATAAACGCTTCGGCAGTTGAACTTTGCAAAAAAGCCGGTTACAGAAATGCCGGAACTGTTGAGTTTTTAATGGATGAAGACCATAGTTTTTATTTTATGGAAATGAATACCAGAATCCAGGTTGAGCATCCTGTTACTGAAATGACAACCGGAATTGACCTAGTTGAGGAACAGATTCTGATTGCTGCAGGCAACCCACTGCGATATAATCAAAAGGATATTACTCTTAACGGTCATGCTGTTGAGTGTAGAATTTATGCCGAAGATCCCCTGAATAACTTCCTTCCTTCGCCGGGTGAAATGACCCTTTATATACCACCTTCCAAAAAACTCAGAATCGATTCGGCTTATTCAAAGCCCTCTGAAGTTTACAGCTTCTACGACCCTTTGATTTCCAAAATAATTTCGCATAAACAATCGAGAAATGAAGCTATTTTGGAAATGACTGAAGCTCTGGAAGAATACGCAATTCATGGTATCAAAACAAATATTGCTTACCTGATTTCCCTTCTGAAACACAAGGATTTTTTGCAAAACAAAATTTCAACAAATTTTTGTGAAATTAACGCGCAGGATATTATCGATTCTCAACTGGCAGCCCTTAATTCAAACGATAAATTTATTCCGCTTTCAGCTTATTTGCTCAAAAGTCTAACGCTCAAGCCAAAATACGACGGAATATGGCAAAAAATTGGTTTCTGGAAGCTGATTAACATAGTTGAAACATGGCTGGCTTGTCATAGCTATACGGTAAAAATTATTAAGCTTACCGAAAATCTATTTCATTTCAGCATAAACGGTATAAGCCTGAATGGAAGTTTTGTAATTACAGGAAATGAAGTAGTTCTAACAATCAGCGGCATTATTTACAAAGTATTTGTTACTGAAATTCCTGCCGGTATGCCCCAGGTGAGTTTCAGGGGAAATTTCTATCCTATATACCGGAAGGATTTTCTGCGCAGAAGTGAGTTTTATAATGAATTAACCCCCGGCGACAACCTTGCAAATACTGATATAAAATCGCCAATGCCGGGCAGAGTAATAAAATTAAATAAAAAACCTGGTGAAAGGGTTAAAAAAGGGGAACTGCTTGTTGTAATTGAAGCCATGAAAATGGAAAACAGCATAATTTCGCCCATAGATGGAACTATTACGGAAGTACCTGTTAAGCAAGGCGACATGGTTGACTCGTCATCGCCTCTCATGTTTTTTAAAGAATTAAGTGAATAAATTTTAAAACCAGACAATGGACTTCAGATTATCAGATGAACATAATATTATAAGAAAAACTGTAAGGGATTTCGCCGAAAGGGAAATTAAACCGCTTGCAGGGAAATTGGACGAAAATGAGGAATTTTCTATTGAATTAACCAGAAAAATGGGAGAATTAGGATTATTTGGCATGAATATTCCCATCATATATGGAGGTTTGGGAATGGATATCCTATCCTATATTATTGCCGTGGAGGAACTGGCGAGGATTGATGGCTCGCAGGCTGCAACACTTGCGGCCCACAATTCATTGGGCATAGGCCCGATTTATTATTACGGTACTGAAAAACAAAAAAAGAAATACCTGCCACAACTTTGTACCGGAAATGCTTTATGGGCTTTCGGCTTAACCGAACCTGATGCCGGCTCCGATTCGCGTGCTTCCAAAACTACTGCCAATCTTATAAACGGAGAATGGTTAATTAACGGTTCAAAAATATTTATCACCAACGGCTCGTCTGAAATAAATATTGGAGTAACAGTACAGGCTGTAACAGGCAAAAAGGATGGAAATATAGAATTTTCATCAATTATAGTCGAAAACAACTGCCCTGGCTTTACTGCCAAAAAAATGTCCGGAAAAATGATGTGGAGGGCTTCTGATACAGCCCAATTATTTTTTGACAATTGCCGTGTTCCCGAAGAAAACCTGCTTGGAAAACGAGGGGAAGGTTCCAAAATTATGCTAAGCACACTCGATAACGGACGCCTTTCAATTGCCGCTATGGGTTTGGGTTGTGCACAAGGCGCCTTTGAAATTGCATTAAAATATGCCAAAGAAAGAAAACAATTTGGCAAACCTATTGCCGAATTTCAGGCGATCTCTTTTAAACTTGCCGATATGGACATGAAGATTGAACTGGCCAAAAATTTACTTTATAAAGCTTGCTGGATGTTAGAAAATAAAATGCAAATTGTGAAAGAAGCTGCTATGGCTAAGCTTTATTGTTCAGAAATTGCAAAAGAAGTAGCCGATGAGGCTGTTCAAATTTTAGGAGGATACGGCTTAATGAAGGATTATGAGGTTGAAAGATTTTACCGCGACCAACGTTTGCTTCAAATAGGCGAAGGAACATCGGAGATTCAGAGAATTGTTATTTCAAGAGAATTACTGAAAGAATAAGAGTTTTTAATTTGCAGTATTTTAAAATTCAAATGCAATAAGCATTTAATTTCCTAATAATTTGAGAGTAAGCTATTTGTTTTTTAATTATTGGGTAAATTTCGAGGTTAGGTTGAAAATTAAATTATTTTATCTATCTTTCCTTATAGTTATATATTTAAATTTCAAAAATGACCCGAATCCTCATAAACGAATCACCGAGAGACGCTATGCAGGGCATTGAGAATTTTATTCCTTCAACAGTGAAGGCACTGTACATAAATGAAGTTCTCAAAATTGGCTTTGATGTTGTTGATTTCGGAAGTTTTGTATCTCCTAAGCTTGTACCACAGATGAGGGATACTGCTGAAGTTCTGAAATTGCTGGATCTAACATCAACAAGTTCAAAATTATCGGTTTTGGTGGGTAACAAAACAGGCGCCTTACAGGCCTCCACTTACAATGAAATTGCCATACTTGGCTTTCCGTTTTCTTCATCAGAAACCTTTTTGAAACTTAACCTGAATTCGAACATTGAGCAGGCATTTAAAACCATTAATGAAATTAACGAAGTTTGTGCAAATACAAATAAAATCCTGAATATTTATTTTTCAATGGCTTTCGGCAACCCATACGGCGATGAATGGAGCATTGAATTAATAACACACTATCTGTCTATTCTTTACCACTCCGGTATCCGCAACATTACACTATCCGATACACTTGGAATTGCCGGTGAAGAACGTATTGGAATGGTTTTCAACAAAGCAATTACTACCTTCCCCGAAATAAGTTTTGGGCTTCATTTACATACAAAATTAGACCACTGGAGCGAAAAAATTAATGCTGCCTTTCTGAATGGCTGCAGAAACTTCGATGGAGTTATTAACGGACTCGGAGGTTGCCCTATGGCAGGGCCCGGATTAGTGGGAAATCTTGATACAAGCTTATTAGTGAATTTCTTTACGAAAAGAAAAGTGTCTTTAAATATTAACTTGCAAAAACTTGATTTATTGGTAAACAAATTACCACTATTTTAATTCAACCCTGGTGTTAATACAAGTATAAATTTTTGCATGAAAATGAGATGCGTTAAATCCTAACCGGTCTGCTTATACAAGAGCAATGTATGCGGCCGATTAAATTCTTCCATATCATTACTGAATTTGCAGATGTGAGGCCATAATTAAGAAAATTATTTGCTCCTGCTTTTTCAGTAAACAGTTATTAATCCATTTTATTTAAAAACTCACAACTGTCGGGTTAAATAATAACAGCCGATAAGGTTTGAGCGCTTGAACAAAGAAAAGATTTTTTGAATGAAACAGGTGTTTTAAATTTTATATCCTGCTTAACCCTAATGTTTTTTCTGCGAAACCAGAAATCTTCAGGAAATAATTTCTCCGGCACTTTACTTTAATTAAAAAACAGTAGTAAAATAAAGTACTCCATACAGTTTCGACCAACAATTGCAGTTAGGTTTGTTGCTATTGAAAATCAAAATTATATCCGCGAAGGAAATTTTTTGCGATTTACCTTCCATATTACGTGATAAAAGATAATTTCTTAACTTGCAAATGAAAAAATAATAATAGTTATGAGTAGCAAATTAATGATTCTGGTAATTAATCCGCGTGTAGAATTTACTAAAGTTGGCCTGTATTGTAATACCAAATTGCTTTTTCTTAAACAGGTTTATCACTCTGGAAAAGAACTTTTAAAATATTCTAAAGTTGCCGGCCAGACTGAATACAGAACGAATATGGTTCTTCAGGAATTGGAGCAAAATGATATCAATCCAGAATCAATTCATCTCGTGATTGGTCGCGGAGGCTTGATAAAACCGGTTAAATCGGGTGTTTATTCAGTTAACAAGGCCATGATAAAAGATCTCAAAAACTCACCATTTGGCGAAGATGTTGTAAATCTTGGCGGATTAATTGCCTATGAACTGGTAAAGCAGTTACCTAATGCAAGCGCCCTTATTGCCGATCCGGTAGTGGTTGATGAGCTTGATCCTATTGCAAGAGTTTCCGGTCATCCGCTTTTCCAAAGAAAATCGGTTTTTCATGCTCTAAGCCACAAATGGATTGCACGAAAATATGCCAATTCAGTTATGAAACCTTATGAGTCGCTGAATTTAATTGTTGCACATTTAGGTAGCGGTATTACAGTAGGAGCACATTCTAAGGGCCGTGTAATTGATGTTAATCAGGGATTTGACGGAGAAGGACCCATAGCTCCTGTTAGAAGTGGTTCATTGCCTGTTGGAGACGTGGTAAGAACCTGCTTCAGTGGAAAATATACCCAAGAGGAGGTTTTAAAAATGGTTACTGGCGAAGGAGGTTTGTATGCCTATTTTGGAACAATAAGCGCCTACGATGTTGCACAAATGGTTTTGGATGGAAACGCCGAGGCAATAAAAATATTTGATGCAATGGCCTATCAGGTTGCAAAATCTATTGGAGCTATGTTTGCCGTTTTAATGGGAAAAGTCGATGCTATTCTCGTAACTGGAGGTATTGCACATAGCAAGTATTTTACCGATATGTTAATTGAACGGGTAAAAGACATTGCTCCGGTACATATTTTACCGGGAACCAACGAAATTGAAGCGCTTGCAATGAACGGTCTTCGCGCATTAAAAGGCGAAACCGAAATATTGGAGTACTATTAAGTTATTGCATTATGAACAAACCAGTACAGGATTTTTATTCCGGAGAAGCCGCAGTTTGCTACGGCTGCGGCAGATTAAACGAATTTGGACTTCATGTGAAAAGTTATTGGGAAAATGGCATATCGGTTTGCACTTTTAACCCCCAACCTTATCATACGGCAATTACCGGTTATGTTTATGGCGGATTGCTTGCCTCTTTAATTGACTGCCATTCCACTGGTACAGCAGCACTTGCAATGTACAACCATCAGGAAAGGGAACCCGGTTCTGAACCAGAATTGCGATTCGTAACAGCTTCACTTATTGTTAATTACATCAAGCCAACTCCTATTAATGAACAGCTTGTTATAAAATCGTTTGCAAAAGAAATTGGAAAAAGAAAAGTTGTTGTAGTTTCCGAATTATTTGCTAACAAAGTGCTTTGTGTTACAGGTGAAGTGGTTGCCGTTATTGCCCCCGATAATCTTTTCTCAAAATAACATAAACCTCTTTGCAGAACATTTTTTAAAGAAATTGCAATTGGACGGATAAATTTTATACGGCTGTGATTTTATCGAAAATGCCGTGAGGGTCTTTTAAATGGCATTTAAATTGGGTTGCAAACTCACTGAAATAAGATGTTTTATGAAAGCCTGAAACGAATAAGGCAGAGACGGAAGGTTTATGGCAAAACGACAGTAAAATTTGTCATTTTAGAAAATCAATCTGATTTTTAGGAAATTTGTTGCAGCGTCGGCATTTTTTGTTTACTTTTTTTGCTGCAAAAAAGTAAAAGCCCGTGCGGCTTGACTACATGTACAAATTGAGAATTTTTTGTCAGACAATATTGATTTAGAATCTGTTCAACCAACGGAAACGACGCGCCGAGTCGCCAAACCTTACGCTTGCCATAAACTCGTGAGAGCCAAAACTGTGCTTGCGGATAGAACTGAAAGTATAATCAAAGGCATATCCAAAATAATAGCGATCAACCCTTATACCTCCCATTCCTATAAGCGAGCCGCTGGTGCGGTACGACAGGCCAAGCCAATAAGTATCTTTGTAATAAAATTTAGTATTCAGGTCAACCTGAATGCCGGCCTTAAAGGTGGTTTGTAGTAAAATTGAGGGTTCAATAAGCACATCATCCTGAATAAAAAAACCATAACCGCCAAGAAGGTAAAAATGACGATCCATTCTAAAATCTTTATAACTATCGTTACCAAATTTAAGCGCACTTTGTAAAATTTGTGCCGAGGATAATCCAACATAATAGTTCCTACCGTGAAAGTAAACACCAAGATTAAAATCGGGAACAAAAAGGGAATTTCTACTGCCATCCAATAAAGGATCAAAAGGATCGTATAAATTCATTTCGCTCTCATCTAACCTGAGTTGGAAAGCTGTTACAGAAATGCCGAATGACAGTTGCGTCTCGTTCATCATGATATGATAGGCATAACTGGCCTGAAAACCTGTGCGGTTCATCATTCCGTTTCTGTCGTTGTAAATGTAACCTCCAATACCAACGTTCCCACTGCGCGACATTTGAGCTCTTCTGCGGCCAATGCTTCGGTTGCGGTTCATAAAACTGTTCCTCAATAATCTGGTGGTACCACTAATGGCAAATGTGCGTGGACTATTAGGGAAACCCAACCATTGTTCGCGTGCAGTAAGATTAAAAACAGTAAAACCATCGTGACCGGCAACAGCAGGGTTCAATAAAAAGTGGTGCATAACGGACAGGTAGTCGAGTAGGCCGGAGGAACTTCCCCTCCAGCCTCTCACAGAACCGTGCTTGATAGTCTCCCATCACACGGCTCTTGTTATACAAATCTAAGCGTTTAGTTAATAAAACCCAAGTCTCCATTGGTAAAACAAAGTCGGGAATTGTATCCGTATTCGCCCTAACCATTGGTACGCCCGGTTTAAACTGGTTTTGTAACGCTTGTACCTCTTACGTACCCATTGTACTAACCGACGGCGCAGCAGTTGAAAAATCGGGTTTAACATTGACCTTCTGAACTTTCCGTAGTAGTTAATCCATCCCCGTATATATGGTTCTAAATACTGTGCTACGCCCACGATACTTTTCTGGGTAAGGTTCGGAATATCCAGTTCCTTCATTTTCTCTGCTAAACGCTTCTTTGAACTTATGCTTATTGCACAGTCGTATCCAAGGAAAAGTTTGCCTTTGCCTTGGGTAGCTGTACTGCGTGGCTGAAAACTATAACCGAGAAAATCGAATTTCACGTTTTCAAACGTGCCTTGTCGTCTGTAATCTTTACAGTAAACAATCTTTGTCTTTTCCGGATGCAGCTCCAATCCGCAATTCAGCATTCGCTTTTGCAGGTTACGCAAAACATAATCTGCCTGTACTTTGCTCCTGCAGTGTAGTATGGCATCATCGGCATAACGCACATATTTTACTGTAGGGTGGGTTTGTTCCAACCATTTATCCATGGCATAGTGAAGAAACAAATTTGCTAACAGTGGGCTTATTACTCCTCCCTGTGGTGTGCCTTTGCCCTGCTTGTAACCCAGTTCTCCCGATTTCGTTTGCACAGGCATTTGCAGCCACCGCTTGATGTATAAGATGCACCACTTCTCGCTTACGTGTTTCTCTATGGCTTTCAGCAGTTTCTCGTGGTCGATATTATCGAAGAATCCTTTAATATCCAAGTCGATGACCCAGTCTGTTTTTCTACAGTTGACCCGTACCGATTCCAATGCCTGATGAGCATTCTTATTGGGGCGGTAGCCATACGAATGTGGACTGAATATCTTCTCGAACCTTGGCTCTAAATAATCTTTAACCACCGTTTGTGCCACCCTGTCGCTAATGGTGGGAATACCAAGCTTGCGGATTTTGCCGTCTTTCTTAGGTATCTCAACCTCTTTCACCGGTGGCGGAAAATAACTGCCCGATGCCATCCTGTTCCATAGTTTATACAGGTGTTTCGACCGGTCTGCATCAAATTCTTCCATGCTTACCGAATCAACCCCCGCACCTCCCTGGTTGGAACGTACTTTCTTATAAGCAAGCCACACTTGTTCCTTGCTTATTGGTACTGATTTTGTCTCATTCCATAAATTCATCCTCTTGCGAGTTGTTTAATGTTATTCGACTGTATAACCTGATTCCTTCGCTCCTCTTCCATTACAGTTGTATCATCACTACTACGAATCAGTCCGTCCCTGTATGGCACGTCGGTTTCGAGCCTCTGGGGTGTTCCCATTGTTCTCATCCCTTGCCATTGCCGTGCAGGTTCCCGAGTTCCGTAATTAAGCCCGAATATAGTTCTTGCTGCCTGTATGACGCCTGTCGTATAACCAGTAATCAGGTTGCCGTTATACTCTTTCACTCCGTCTCATACTCCGTAGCTTTTGACAGGTTGTTCCCACTTCACGACACCTCATCGGCAATTTAATTGCGTTCAACTCCTATATTCATACCTGATATACTCTTGGCATATCTTCTCCTAAACGCTCAGCACCATAGCTCTTTACCACAGCACCTTTAGGTGGTTTAGCGCCTGTTCCTGAAAACCGACACTGGTGGTTCAACTTACAACTGCTTCCACCATCTTAATTACAGCATGCAGAACTTTATCTTGCAGATGTTCTGCTTCTCGGCACACTATGAAATCGTTGGGGATTGCGGAGTAGTTTCCTGTCCAGTTACAACTACTTTTGATACGAGCTGTGCCG
>BBPF01001729.1_pt1 | contig 15764 bp, 19 predicted proteins | sample 1343921 | NCBI WGS metagenome assembly BBPF01 (sample SAMD00019090, study PRJDB2971) | groundwater metagenome | isolation source: The Cedars highly-alkaline
AATAATAGTCAATAGCATACCAACTGTCATAGCTGAAAGCAAGCAATAAGTTAAAATTAGCAAGCAATAAAGGGGGTTTTTAGATAGTTTAGCCATTTTCATCATCTCCTTTTTTCAATTCTTTTATCAATTTGGGGCCAAGCCAATAAATAATAAAAATAGTGATTCCACCCCAAATTCCTACAACTAAAGCTATTTGAGGAAATTCTCTCCATAGCTTTAAAACTGCCATAGGAAAAAAGACAATCGAAAGAATTAAAGCAATTTTTAAATATAATTCAAATAAGATAAATCCCTTCATCATTTGGTTCTTAATTTTTTGTTTCAGGAAAAAATTTTTCTATTTCTTCCAGCCTTAATAATCTAACATTATTAGCAACACTTGAAAGCCCATATGACTGTCCCTTAGGAATGCCGACATATTGAATGGTTTTTCCGATTGACCGAACTTCTTCTACTGCTGCCACCAAATCTGTGTCAGAACTCACCAAATAAGCAATATTGTATTTATTTTCTCGAGCAAATCTAATCATCTCTACAGACAAACGAACATCAACCCCCTTTTCATGATAAGTTTTATCAGGGTGTCTAATTAAGGTCCATCCCCACATGTGTGGGGAACTCCTGCGCGTGAAGGCTATGATGTCTGTAACAGTCGCCCCCCGTGCGGGGGCGTGGATTGAAACGGGAATTTGTGATTTCAAGAGTCGGATAAATCCGACCGCTACGAACAGTCTAACAGTCTAACAGTCTTCAGCCTTCAGCCTTCACCACCCAATTTTTTGAGGATGATGGAGGAAAGTTCTTCTTTACTGATGCCGTCAAGGATTTCTGTTTTTTCTTTTGTGATAATCTTTACTTCGGTGGTAGCGGTGCCAAATCCTGCTCCGTTGATATCAATCCGATTGGCAATGATGAAATCAAGGTTTTTCTCTTTAAGTTTTCTGCGGGCATTGTTAATTAGATTATCCGTTTCGGCGGCAAATCCGACAACAACCATCTTTTTTCTCTTTTTTTCTCCCACTTCTTTCAGGATGTCCGGATTGGGGAAAAGCTCAATGGAAGCGGTTTTCTTCTTCCCCTTTATTTTTTTAGCTGAGTAATGCCGAGGTCTGTAGTCAGATGGAGCAGCAGCCATAATGAGGACATCACAAGCCTTAATTCTTTTCAGCACTTCTTCTCTCATCTCAAGAGCCGTTCTGACCGAGATATACTCTTTGATTTCTTGTAGAGGAGAAAGATGAGTGGGTCCACTGATAAGAGTAACTATTGCTCCTTCCTGATGAGCAGATGATGCCAGAAGGTATCCCATCCTTCCCGTAGAGCGGTTAGAGATGAAGCGCACCGGGTCTATTGGTTCCTCAGTTGGACCAGCGGTAATGAGCAGTTTCTTGCCTGCCAACATTCCTTTCTTGCTTTTCATCCTGAAATCTAATTTTAATGGGATTTCTCAAAGGTTCTCTTGATTTCCTTGAGGATAGCCTCAATAGGTGCCAATCGCCCCTCACCGATTTCACCGCAGGCAAGAGTGCCTGAGACGGGGGGAATAATCCGATAGCCTGATTTTTTCAGCTTTTTTATGTTTTCCTGCAAGATAGGGTTGGCGTACATCTGAGAATTCATTGCCGGGGCAATCAATATTGGAGCCTTCGTTGACAAACAAACAGCGGTAAGCAGGTCATCAGCAAATCCAGCGGCGAGTTTTGCAATAATATTTGCTGTTGCCGGAGCAATGAGGATAAGGTCTCCTTTAGTGGCAAGGGAAATATGCGAGATGTTCCACTCCTCAGTAAAAAGTGAATGGTAGACATAATTTTTAGAAATTGTCCTTAAAGTAAGCGGAGTGATAAATCTCTTTGCGGATTCGGTCATCATGACGGTAACTTCCGCTTCTTCCTTCTTCAGTGCACCGATGAGCTCTGCCGCCTTGTATGCAGCAATGCTCCCGGTTACCCCAAGGATAATCTCCTTTTCTTTAAATAACGGATTCTTTGTCTGCATCTTCTTTTTTGCATCTGATCTTTTCTTCGGCGATCTCTGTTAGAGCGATGAGAATTGTGTTTTTTGTGTCTATATCCACCAATTTGGGTGCACCATCATTCAAATCCCTTGCTCTCATAGCGGCAAGATTAACCAATTTATAAACACTCCCGACTTTTTTCCGTAATTCTTCTATTGAAATCTCATTCAACATTCAACACCTGCTCTTTTATTTTCTCTAATTCATTTTTAATGGAGATAACTGCCTTTGAGATTGACAAATCATTTGCCTTGGCAGTAATGGTATTTACTTCACGCCCCATCTCCTGAAGCACAAACTCTAACTCCCTCCCAACTGGCCTGGATGCTCCTACAATCCGGCGCAGCTCACAAAGAAGTCCGCTGAATCTTGTCATCTCTTCCGAAACATCTGAGCGATCCGTAAAGAGCGATACCTCAAGTGCCAGCCGCTCTTCATCTTTAGCAAGCCCTTTTATTTTCTTTACCAGCCGCTCGCGATATTTTTTTATTCTCAGGGGCAACCTTTCTTTTATTTTTTCACGATGACGGTTAATAATTGCCAGTCTGTGAATAATGTCCTGCTGAATGAGCCCACCTTCTCTCTCACGCCCCATCACGAGCCTTCTCAATGCTTCTTCAATCACCTTCTTTAGTGAATCCCATTTTATTTTTTCTTTTGCATTATTTCCCAAAGATACTGCCCCGGGGAGTCGCGTTAGGAAGCTCACATCAATTTCACCAGATAAACCTAAAGAGTCTTTCAATGACCGAATCTTTTCTACATAATCCATTATTAATTCCTGGTCAATTTTAACCTTCTTGTCTTCGCAGTTTATTGATAAGTAGATAGACCCGCGTTGCACTTTTTTGCGCAGTAGTTCTCTTGTTTTTATTTCAATGTTACCAAGAGATGGCGGAAAATTTGTTTTGAACTCAAAGAAACGGTGGTTGAAAGACCTAATTTCTACTACCAATTCACCCTGGTTTCTATTGGCTGCCGCGCGTCCAAATCCAGTCATACTTTTCATAATAGTCAATACCTTGCCAAAAAGGGTTCAGGGATTCAAGGGTTCAATTACCCTGATCCGGGTTTTTCAACGGGTATGCCCTCCTTGCATAAAGGGCATTCCTCCTGACGATAAGACTCCAATGAGAGATGAATAAGTGCCTGATGATTAAGAGCTAACAATTGAGAGCCCTCGGTTGAACGGTCAACAAGAGAGCCAACTCCTGCTATTACTCCCCCCAACTCCTTTATCAGAGTTACTATCTCAAGGGCAGAGCCACCGGTTGTGGTTACATCCTCAACGACGAGGACATTCTCTCCTTTCTGAACATAGAAGCCGCGTCGGAGTTTAAAGATACCGTTCTCTTTTTCAGCAAATATTGCCCTTTTCCCGAGTGCTCTTCCTACTTCATAAGAAAGAATAATTCCTCCTAACGCCGGGCCAATCACAATATCTATTTTCTTACTTGCGAACCGTTGGGCAAGCGCCTCTCCCAGTCTTGATGCATAAGCAGGATAAGAAAGCACCAGAGCCATCTGAACATACTCACTGCCATGAAGCCCTGAGCTTAGCCGAAAATGCCCCTTAAGAAGAGCCCCTGTCTTTTCAAGAATAAGTAAAACTTCTTCTTCAGTCATTCCCCGCTGCTCTCATTTCTTGCAATATTCCCTGTGTTGCCCTTACCGGGTCATGTGCTTCTAAAATCGGTCTTCCAACAACGATAAAGTCGGCTCCATCTCGGACGGCGTCCGCAACTCCGAGCGTTCTCTTATGGTCATTGTACTTAGACATTAAGTCCTGCGGCGAGCTAATATCAGACTGATGTCTGACCCCAGGGGTAAGAATAATAAAATCACTACCACATTCCTGGCGAATGAATTTAATTTCCTGAGGAGAAGAAACCACTCCATCTATTCCTGATGAGCGGGCAAGAGATGCAAACTGCATCACTCTCTCTTTGACTGGACCTTCTATTCTCAACTCCTGCATCGCATCATCATCCAGACTTGTCAATATTGTTACCCCAAGGATAATTGGCTTTCTTATCCTTGACTCTTCAGCCCTCCTGACCGTAGCTTCTTTTGCTTTTTTCATCATTTCTGCTCCGCCGAGAATGTGAAGATTGTAGATATAAACCCCAAGCTGAGTAGCGGCAGCGGCGGCACGGGCAACTGTTACCGGAATATCATGGTATTTCAAGTCAAGGAATACTTCAACTCCCTTTTCCTGAATCATCTTTACAATATCAGTGCCATGTGCAGTAAAGAGTTGGGCTCCTATCTTAAAAATCCGAATGTAATCTTTGAGGCGGTCAACTATTTTAAGGGCAGCTTCTTTCTCGTCCAGGTCAAGCGCAAGAATTAATTTAGTGCCCCCTTCCATCAACTTCCCAACAAAATCTCATCTGACTTGAAAACCGGACCTTCACTACAAACTCTCTTGTAACCAGTTGCCGTCTTTACCACACAGCCAAGGCAAGCCCCTACTCCACAGCAGATGGTTTCCTCCAATGAAATCTGGCAGGAGACTGAAGCAACATTAGCCACCCGGCTTACTTCTGCTAACATCTTATTTGGTCCCGAGGAATAAAGAATGGTTTCTGTTGGTGGCAAGGAGAGAAGAATATCTTTAAGGATATCCGTTGCCATTCCCTTTTTGCCACCTGTTCCATCCTCAGTTGCCACTTGAACTTTGCAGCCAAGTTTTGCAAAGTCTTCCTCACAAAGAAGTCTCTCTTTCGTCTTTGCTCCAATAATGACACAAATTTGGGTAGAAGTATTAACCAGTGCTTCAGCCAGGGCAAAAAGAGGGGCAATGCCAATCCCGCCACCAATAAGCACCTGGTTTTTTATCTCTTTAATTTCAAATCCATTTCCAAGAGGGCCAAGTATATCAAGCTTTGCCCCACTCTCCTTTTGACTTAGGGCTTGTGTTCCCTTTCCAACCACATGATAGAAAATGTCAATGTTTGAGTTATACATTCGATGTAGACTAAAGGGTCTTCTTAAAAAAGGCATATCATCAATCTTAATGTGAAGAAACTGCCCCGGTTTTGCTATTTTGGCTATTTTGCCTGCCTCCAGAGACATTTTGAAATACTCTGGAGATATCTCTTTATTGGTTACGATGCTTACTTTGTCCTGCCACATAATTTATTTTTCACTTGGTCGGACATTGAAGTTATCTTTCCGCCGCAAATGGTTAGGACAGCCATACCCTGAAGTTCCCAGCCAATAAAAGGAGAATTCCTGCTCTTTGATTGAAAACTATCTTTTTTTACTATTACTTTTTCTTCTAAGTCAATAACAGTGATGTCAGCAGTGCTGCCGACCTTTAGTGTTCCTCCATCAAGGTTGAGAATGCGAGCCGGATTGTTCGTTATTTTTGCCAGTGCTTCATTTAAATCAAGCACTCCTTCCCGAGTCAATCCTAAAATCAGCGGCAGGGCTGTTTCCAGCCCAATCATTCCAAAAGGAGCTAACTCATATTCAACTTCTTTCTCTTCAGGAGTATGCGGAGCATGGTCGGTAGCGATGACATCTATTGTCCCGTCACTCAAGCCTTCTTTAATTGCCTCCACATCCTTCTTTCCCCTCAGGGGTGGTTTTACTTTTGTATTGGTATTGTACTCCTTGATTGCCTCATCGGTTAGAGTAAAGTAATGCGGTGCCGTCTCGCAGGTTACATTTATCCCCCTCTTTTTTGCTTCTCTAACCAGAGATACAGACCCTGCACAGCTCAGGTGAGCAATATGAAGCGCTCCCCCGGAAAGTTCCAGGAGGCGAATGTTACGGGCAACTGCGATTTCCTCCGAGGCAGTTGGGGTGCCGGCAAGCCCCAGACTTGTAGCCCAATACCCCTCGTTCATCACTCCATCAATATTGAGAGTTTCGTCTTCGCAATGTGAGATTACTAAGAGTTCAAGCATCTTTGCATATTCTAAGGCATGGCGCATTATATCGCAGTTGTGAATGACACCGCCATCATCTGAAACAGCAACGACACCACTTCCTTTAAGCTCTCCCATTTCAGCCAACTCTTTACCTTCCAACCCCTTTGTAATGCTTCCGATTGGAAGCACCCTGGCAGCTCCCTTCTTTTTAGTCATAGAATGGATAAAAGCAACTGTATCCTGGTTATCAATGGTAGGATTAGTATTTGGCATGCAGGCAAGGAGCACAAATCCACCCCTGGCGGCAGCTCTTGTTCCTGTCTCAATCGTTTCAGCCTCTTCATTTCCCGGCTCCCGCAGATGGACGTGCATATCAATCAAGCCAGGCGAGACAATTTTTCCTTTAACATCAATGACTCTCTCTCCCTTGTGGGGTATATTCCTGCCTATTTCAGCAATTCTACCTCTATCAATAAGAATGTCGGATACTCTATTTACTCCCCTTGACGGGTCAATCACCCGACCACCCTTGAGCAATAATTTCATCTTTTCTCGCCTGCTCCTGAGGTGAGATACAGAACCGCCATTCTCACTGCCAACCCATTGGTCACCTGGTCAAGAATTACTGAATAAGGTCCATCAGCTACATCGCCATCCAGCTCTACGCCGCGATTTATCGGCCCCGGGTGCATAATGAGGACATCGAAAGGGGCTGATTCAAGGCTTTTTCTGGTAATCCCAAAAAGCTGGTGATATTCCCTGATTGAAGGAAAAAAACCTGCTTTCTGCCTCTCGCGCTGGATGCGGAGCACATTAATAACGTCCGCGTCGCTTATTGCTTCCTTGATTGAATGGCAAACTCTAACTCCCATTCTCTCTATTTCTGCAGGAATGAGAGTTGGAGGAGCAACAACCGAGACAAGTGCCCCTAATTTACGCAAGCCCCATATATTAGAACGTGCTACGCGGCTATGGGCAATATCTCCAATAATCACAACCTTAAGCCCCTTGATTTTCCCTTTTTTCTCCTTCATCGTGAAAATGTCAATCAGCCCTTGCGTTGGATGTTCATGTGCTCCATCCCCGGCATTGATTACTCCCGGGCTCACCTCACGCGCCAGCAAATGTGGTGCCCCGGCCATACTATGCCGTATAATAATTACATCAACTTTCATTGCTTCAATGTTTCTTGCGGTATCCTTGAGAGTCTCTCCTTTAACTACACTTGAGGTAGAAGAAGATATGTTTGCGGTGTCCGCGGAAAGCCTCTTTGCCGCCAGTTCAAACGACATTCGGGTTCTTGTGCTTGGTTCAAAGAAAAGTGTGATAATGGTTTTTCCCCTAAGAGCAGGAACTTTTCTAATCGGACGCAGGCTTACCTCCCTGAAGGATTCTGCGGTCTCAAGGATAAACTCAATTTCCCGGGCAGTGAGCTCCTCCAGTCCTAAAATATCTTTCCTTTTCCACTCCACAGATTTATGCTCTGGTAACGATTGCTGTTTCATCATACCCATCCGTCTCTTTTAGCTTTACCTCAATCATTTCAGTTGCAGAAATTACTGTCTTCTTTCCTGTATAATCAGCCTGAATGGGAAGCTCGCGGCTTCCTCTATCAACAAGAACAGCCAGCCGAATGCAGCGGGGACGACCAAGGTCAATCAGCGCATCCAGCGCCGCCCGCACTGTGCGCCCGGTAAAGAGCACATCATCTATTAAAACGATAGCTTTTTTCGTTATATCAAATGGAATTTCGGTTTTGCGCACAATAGGATGGGGGGCAATCATAGTAAGGTCGTCGCGGTAAAGGGTAATATCAAGAATACCCATAGGGATAGGGAATGAAGAAGTCTCACTTATTATTTTCTTTATTCTTGTTGCTAAGTGTTCTCCTCTGGTTCTGATTCCGATTAAGGCAAGCTCCTCGTGGGATACATCCCTCATTATCATATGAGAGAGATGGCGAAGAGCTTTCTCTATTTCTATCTCTCCCATTATTCTCAGTCTTTTTTTAATCATAGTAAAAAGTTATCTTATCATGCATATAATAAAAGGTCAAACATTTAAACTGCTTGTGTCAAGACAACGACCCCTAAAGCTCTTGACCTATTAGGAGAGAGATGTTAACATCAGGAGCAAAAGAATAATGCAATGGCAGAGATAATTCCTTTTCAAGGGCTAAGGTATAACATAGATAAGATTGGTGGATGGGAGTTGGTAACAGCTCCACCGTATGATGTTATCTCAGAAAGTGAGAGAGCTGTGCTGCAGGAGAGAAGCCCATACAATATTACCCACCTCACCCTTGGTAAAGATGTCCCGGGGGAAGATAAATATGAGAGAGCTGCTACATCTCTATCCAACTGGATAAAAGATGAGATACTTCTTCCGGATGGGGAAGACTGTATCTATATATATGAACAAGAATACCTTCTTGATAATGGCCTGCGAAGAAAGAGAAGGGGATTCATCGCTCTCCTCGGGCTGGAGAGATTCGGGCGTGGAGTCATCCTCCCCCATGAGGAAACACTCTCCGCACCCAGAGAGGACCGCATCAGGCTCTTGAGGGCCTGTCGAGCAAGCCTGAGCCCTATATTTATGCTATACTATGACCCGGAGCGAACCATAGATTCTGCGCTTATTACCAATAAGCTCGTCGCCACACTTGAAAATAACGGAGGAGAAAGTCATCGTATCTGGCAGCTTACCTCTCTTGGGGAGATGAACAGGTTGAAAAAGGCAATTATGGACAAGGATGTCTATCTTGCTGATGGCCATCACCGCTATGAGGCTGCGCTCATCTACCAAAATGAGAGAGCAGGAGAGAAGGCAGGTAATTACATAATGGCTTACCTGACAAATATGGCTGATGATGGACTGACAATCCTTCCGGTGCATCGGCTCATTCGGCTTCCGCACACAGACATAGATAAAATAGAAAAAGAAGCGGGCAAATTCTTTACCATAAAAAACGCAGCATCTCTTGACAGAATGCTTTCTCTTCTAACAGAAGGAAAGGAGAAGCATGTAATAGGGTCCTACTCCAAGCACAAGGGTTTCTCTATTTTTTTCTTGAAAGATGAAGAAATTCTGAATAAACTGCTCAGGCAAGGCCGTTCTACGGAATGGAAAATGCTGGACACAAATATTCTCCATGAACTGCTACTTAATCAAACTTTGGAAAAGGAAGTAGAAAAAGACAATATAACTTATACAACCAGCGCAGAGGAAGCAGTTACAGCAGTTGAAAGCGGTAGATTTAATGTAGCTTTTTTCCTTAACCCGGTCAGAGCAAGTGAGGTGAAAAGCATTGCCCAGAGAAGAGAGAAGATGCCAGGAAAAGCAACATATTTTTACCCAAAACTGCTGGATGGACTGGTAATGTGGCAAGAATCAGATAGGTGTTAGGTTTTAGAAAATACAGGGGGTTAAGAATGGTTGTCAGAGTAGCTATTAACGGATTCGGGAGGATTGGACGCAATGTCTATCGAGCTGCGATGAACGAGCCAGATATTGAATTCGTAGCAATTAATGACCTGACAGATGCAAGGACGCTTGGGCATCTTCTGAAGTATGACTCTATTCTCGGGAAGTTAAAGGCAAAGGTGGAGACTAAAGAAAACTCCCTCATTGTCAATGGAAAAGAAATTCAGGTTCTGGCGCAGAAAAACCCTTCTGCTCTCCCATGGAAGGACCTGGGGGTCAGTATAGTAATAGAGGCAACGGGAAGATTTAGAGATAAGGAAGGAGTATCAAGACACCTTTCTGCAGGAGCAAGGAAAGTGCTTATTACTGCTCCAGCCAGTGGAGATGATATTACCATCGTGGTAGGAGTTAACGAGAATGACTACGACCCGGAAAAACACCACATAATCTCCAATGCTTCTTGCACTACCAACTGTCTTGCTCCCGTTGTCAAAGTGCTAATGGACAACTTTGGTATAAAGAGAGGATTGATGACTACTATTCACTCCTATACCAATGACCAGGTAATTCTTGACTTTCCGCATGAAGACTTAAGAAGGGCCAGGGCAGCGTCTCTTTCTATGATTCCTACTACTACTGGAGCTGCCACTGCTATTTTCAAGATTCTGCCGAAATTGAAAGGAAAAATGGATGGGCTGGCAATTCGTGTTCCCACTCCAAATGTTTCCCTTGTTGACTTAGTGACAGAGGTAGAAAAAGATGTAACCGTAGAAATAGTTAATGGTGCTCTGAAAAAGGCAGCCGAAGGAGAGCTAAACAAATACATGGAATACTGTGAACTTCCACTTGTCTCAACAGACTTTAATGGTAACTCACATTCAGCCATTGTTGATGCCGATTTTACCAGGGTAGCAGAAAATAGGATGGTAAAGGTTCTTGCCTGGTATGACAACGAGTGGGGGTATTCATGTCGGGTAATAGACCTGATCAAGCACATAGCCACCCGCGGAGCGCTATGAAAAAAACAATAAAAGACATAGATATTGAGAACAAACGTCTTCTCATAAGGGTGGATTTCAACATCCCTCTTGACGAAGACCTGAAGATCAGTGACGATAATAGAATAATGGCATCCCTGCCAACGATCAACTACTGTCTTGAAAGAGGAAGCAGGGTTGTCCTTATGAGCCATCTCGGGAGGCCCAGGGGAAAAGTAGTTGCGGAAATGCGCCTTACCCAGGCTGCAAAACGGCTGGCGGAGCTGATAGGAAAAGAGATTAAAAAGACAGATGATTGCATTGGAAATTCAGCAAAGGAAGCTGCGGCCAACCTCAAAGAAGGAGAAGTTCTCTTACTGGAAAACCTCCGCTTTCACCCTGAGGAAGAAGAAAACAATAGCGATTTTGCCCGCGAACTCTCTCGCTGCGGCGAGATATTCATCAATGATGCCTTTAGCGCAGCACATCGCGCCCACGCCTCCACCACAGGAGTAGCTAAATTTCTTCCCTCCGTTGCCGGATTGTTAATGGAAAAAGAAATTCTGCATCTGGAGCAATTGCTCAGGGAGCCAGCTCATCCGTTTATAGTCATCCTTGGAGGAGCAAAGATAGCAGACAAAATTGGAGTGATTGAAAATATGACAAAAAAGCTGGACAGCCTCATCATCGGAGGAGCTATGGCTTCTACCTTTCTCAAGGGACAGGGAATTGAGGTGGGGAGCTCCAGAGTGGAGGTGGAGAAGCTGGATGTTACTGTTACCCTCCTGAAGAACATGGGAAGCACTCTCCTCCTGCCAGTTGATTTTGTTATTGCAAATAGATTTTCTCAAGACGCAGAGACCAGGAATGCAGAAGCCGATAACATTCCAGATGGCTGGATGATAATGGATATTGGAAGCAGGTCAATCGCGAGATTTTGCGAAGTGCTTAAGGATGCGAAGACAGTGCTGTGGAATGGTCCCGTAGGGGTATTTGAGATGAGCCCTTTTATCAAAGGCACTGAGGCAATAGCAAGATTCCTCTCCCAGCTTAATGCAACAGTAGTAATAGGAGGAGGAGATACAGTCTCAGCAATAAGACACTTCGGTCTCGCAAATTGTTATAGTCATGTCTCCACTGGAGGTGGAGCCTTATTAGAATTCCTGGAAGGAAAAATGCTACCCGGCATCGCTGTTCTTGAGGACAAGGACAACTGCAATTAGTACTAAAGCAAAAAGGACATAACATGCAGAAGAAGTTAATTGTGGGAAACTGGAAAATGAATAAAACCCCCGCTGAAGCTGCTATCTTTGTTAGGGCACTGCAGAAAAATGTAGGAGCAGCAAACGAGGTTGACCTTGTTCTCTGCCCGCCGTTTACCGCACTGGCAGCTGTTTATAATATTACGAGCGGCAGCAACATAATACTTGGAGCCCAGAATGTTTACTGGGAAGATAGCGGCGCCTACACCGGAGAAGTCTCGGCAGCAATGCTCAAGGAGGCAGGGTGTAAATATGTGATTATTGGTCACTCCGAAAGAAGGAAATATTTCGGGGAAACAAACGAGACTGTTAATAAAAAACTGAGGTCTGCCCTGAATGTGGAGCTTATTCCAATTCTCTGCATTGGCGAGGGACTGACCGAGCGTGAAAACGGAGAAGCTTTCCGGGTCGTTGAAGATCATCTCAGAGAAGGACTAAATGAAATCAGTAAAGAGGAAATGCAAGGAGTAGTAATTGCCTATGAACCGGTATGGGCAATCGGAACTGGCAAGGTAGCCACCACGAATGAGGCAAAAGAAATACACTTGCTTATTTATGAACTTCTTGATAAAATCTATGGCAAGAATATTTCTTCGTCAACAAGAGTTATTTATGGAGGAAGCGTTACTCCTGAGAACATATCCTCCCTGTTAGATGAGTCTGAGATTTCAGGAGTACTCGTAGGAGGAGCAAGCCTGAAGGCTGACTCCTTCTCTCAAATCATTGTTAGGAGTGTAAAATGATGGCTGCTATTCTCGTTATTCATGTCCTGGTAAGTGTACTCCTGATTGCTGTTGTTCTGCTTCAGCCAGGAAGAGGAGGAGGTTTTATTTCTGCTCTTGGAGGAGAGGGAAGCCAGAGTCTCTTTGGCGTAGGAACAATTACATTTCTTACCCGTCTGACCACAACGCTTGGGGTTATTTTTCTTATCACCACTCTCTTTCTTACCTTCTTTGTCGCCCGCCCTGCCCCCGTCATCATAGAAGAGGCATCCCCAACAACTCAAGAACCAGGATGATTATATCTGCGTTCTCTGAACTCTACTCCTAATTCATCTCTGGCGATCCTCTCGCACTCTGTAATACTTACCCCATCCATATCCAGTGCGGTTACTTCAACGCGAGAGATATATTTCTTGCACTCTAAAATAAATTTTCTTACTTCTTCATATGTTCCTTCTCCAGACTGTGGGCAGCAAATGGAGAGATACTTTTCTTTATTCTCTGCATTTAAGCTTATTGAAATTGCCGAGACCATCCAGGCAAGCTCCGGAACTATATTTCGCCGATGGATGAGATTTCCGTGCCCATTTGTCACTATTCTTACGGGGATATTGCGCTCTCTCAAGTAACGAGAAACATAGAGAACTTCATCAAGTCTTATTAGAGGCTCGCCGTATCCACAGAAGACGACCTCTTTATAGGAAGCAGAATTAGTAATTGACTGGATGATTTCATCTTGTGTTGGCTCATGGCTCAATTTCAGATTGTGTCCACAGACAAAGTCGGTAATTCGCCGGACACAGAAGACGCAGTTATTTGTACAGCGATTCGTAATGTTAAGATAGAGAGAGTCCCTGATTGGATAAGCAATTTTGCCAGGTTGCTTCTTTCCAATTCCAAATAACTGCTGTGCATTGAGGGTGGTCACGCGAGCGATATCACCGAGACTCAGACCATATAGCTGCGCTAACTCAGCCGCGGTGTACTTGATGAGAGCAGGCTCATTACGCCCACCCCTCAACTGTTCCGGGGTGAGAAAAGGGGCATCGGTTTCAATCAAAAGCCTGTTAGTGGGAATCCTCAAAATGACTTCCCTTAACTGCTTGGCAGCAGGGTAAGTCACCTGCCCGGCAATAGAGATATAAAATCCAAGCTGGAGGCAATCCGCTGCCACCTCCCTCGTGGATGAGAAACAGTGGAGCACTCCCCGGCAAGCCCCTTCCTCTCTTAGAATGCCAAGGGTCTCATCATCAGCCTCGCGACTGTGCACAATGAGAGGAAGGTCTGCTTCTATGGCTAATTTTATCTGTTTCCTGAAGAGCTCTTTCTGGCTGGTGTGAGAAGAGTAATTACGAAAATAATCAAGTCCTGTCTCTCCAACCGCAACTACCTTATCCTCCTGCACTAATCTTTCAATCTTTTCCCAGCTCTCCGCCGGGAACCTCTCTGCTTCATGAGGATGAATACCCACGGCAGCATAGACGAGAGCGTGTTTTTCTGCTAACTGAATAGAGCGGCGGCTCCCTTCAAGGCTTGTCCCCACATTAATAATCGCTTTAATGTTTTCCTCTCGTGCCCTGGCGATTACCTTCTCTCTATCAGCACTAAACTGGTCAAAATCCAGATGGCAATGGGTGTCTATAAACATATTAGCCTTCAGCGCTCAGCATTCAGCATTCAGCATTCAGCATTAAAATTGTTCCTCAAGCATCTGAGTGCGGTAGATAAATAGCTCTATTTCTTCCTGCCAGGCATCAGGAGCAAGTCCTGCCTTCAGGCAAAGATTGCTCAACATTTCCTGACGCCCCCAACCCTGCTCAAGGGCAACCTCAGGGAGATAGGTAGCTGAATAGTCATCCTTCTTGATAATAACTCCGTCTCTTCCAATCTCAAACTCATTAATGTTCTTGATTTTAGTCGGAGGCATAAGATATACAGATATTTTTATTTTAATCTCACCAAACTCCTCTTTCATCACAGGAGGAAAACGTGGGTCATCGCAGGCGGCAGCTACTGCCATTTGAGCTGTCAGTTGACAAAGAGGAATGTCCGACTCATGTTGCCCAATGCATCCTCTCAGGTTTCCCCTGCTAATAATGGTTACAAACACGCCTCTCCTCTCACTGAGCGCTGGCTCTTTCGCTTCAAAGAAAGGAATTTTTCCATCCAGGACATAGCTTGTGATGGAGAAACGAGCAATTGATAATAACTCTTCCTGAGCTGACTTATTAAGTGGCTTAAACTCCATCTAATTTCCTCTTCCTCAGCCTAACAGTCTCCTGCCTTCAGCCTATGGCGGTGCAGGGACTCGAACCCCGGACACGCGGATTATGATTCCGCTGCTCTAACCAACTGAGCTACACCGCCATCATCACCAGTGCACCAGCCACCAGTTTAAGAACTAATTCAAAAGTTAAAAGTCAAAAGGCAAAAGTGCAAGTTAAAAGTTAAGACTTGACCCCTTTCTTTCTTTCTTTCCTTTAAATTTTGCATTGTAATTTTGACCTTTGATTTTTGAATTTATCTTTGTGCCTCTGTGCCTTTTTTCCCTTTGCCGATCCGTGAACCCTGACCCCCATCAGCGGTTATAATTATACTGCATATTCCTCTTATTGTCAAAACCAACATATGTTAAATTGCCGTTGCTAATGGCTCCTGGAACTGGAGTACTGTGCCCAGCTTTCTCCTTACAGCAGGATGAGCAAAGAAAGCACCGGTTAAAAGAGCGCATAGGGCCAGGATTAGTAATTGGGTAGAGAGGGAAGGGACGGCAAGAAAGATACCCAGCCCGATACCGCTTCCTCCTACAAAGCCTCCCCAGCGGCAAGATAAGTGAATTGTTTTCTTATAGGTTCCATTGGCTATAGAAATGCCCAAGTCGGTTAGAGTACCTGTTACATGGGTAGATCGCCCCATAGAGGTAACACTGGTGGCGGCGTTCTGTATCCCCATGGGAATACACAATAGAATTGCCCAAAGGGACCTTTCAAGGCTGAAAACATTTATTACCCCTGATGGGAGTCCTATAAGTACCATTATAGAGGAAACGCCAATGAAAACTCCAATTATCATAATGGTTTTTCCCAGCCCAATAGTTCGCATAAGTTTAGCTCCAAGTATGGCGCCGGCAAGAAAAGAAGCCGTAATTATGAGAATAATCACAGCTTCCTCAAAAAGCCTGGTTCTCTCGGCAGCATCAGTGAGCACAAAAAAAGCCATAAAGCCCCTTCCCAAATCAGTAGCTCGTCCACTCATGTGAGCTGACCTTTCAAAAAGAAGCGCCACAGTAGAGAATGCATTCAAGTACCCGGCGAGAATAGCTAACCAGACGTTGCTTCCCACCATTGACCAGTAATGAAAGCGCGACATATCAATGCCCTCCTTTGTTAACCCGCCAAAATATACACCAGTGTCATATATACCAGAAATATTAATAACATTACCGCAACCAGGAACAGGGCTGAGTCTATGCTTCTGAC
>BBPF01000305.1_pt1 | contig 15723 bp, 6 predicted proteins | sample 1343921 | NCBI WGS metagenome assembly BBPF01 (sample SAMD00019090, study PRJDB2971) | groundwater metagenome | isolation source: The Cedars highly-alkaline
TGGGTCAAACCAAGATTGTCGGAGTCATTGACTATCAAAGTATTGACATTGGGTAAGTCCAGCCCCGACTCGATGATCACGGTGCAAACCAGCACATCCACCTTGCCGGCGACAAAATCGGCCATCACCGATTCCAGCATCTCCTCGGGCATTTGCCCGTGGGCGACGGCAATCTTAGCCTCGGGCACCAAATCCCTCAGCCGGCGGGCAACAAAGGCGATGCTCTGCACCCGGTTGTGCACCAAGAAGACCTGTCCATTGCGGTCCAGCTCCCTCAGTACCGCACTTCGAATCAGCTCGTCGTTATACTCAGCGACATAGGTTTTTACGGGCAGGCGCGCCTCAGGGGGGGTCTCCATGGTGCTCATGTCGCGAACCCCGATGAGCGACATATGGAGGGTGCGCGGAATGGGAGTAGCACTCAGCGTGAGGACATCGACTTCACTTCGCAGTTGTTTCAGTCGTTCTTTGTGCGCCACCCCGAATTTCTGTTCCTCATCTATGATGACCAACCCCAAATCCTTAAATATCACGTCCCTCTGCAGCAGACGGTGCGTCCCGATGCAGATATCCACCGCGCCGCTTGCCAATCTCGCCAGCACATCCTGTTGCTCCCTGGGAGAACGAAAGCGGCTCAGCACTTCGATCTTTACCGGAAAGGCGGCCAGCCTCTCGGCAAAAGTGATGCCGTGCTGTTGGGCGAGTACCGTGGTTGGCACCAGGACAGCCACCTGCATACCGTCCATCACCGCCTTGAAGGCGGCGCGGAGTGCAACCTCGGTCTTGCCGTAGCCTACATCGCCGCACACCAGCCGATCCATTGGCTTGGGCATCTCCATATCCTTTTTTACGTCACGGATAGTTTCCAATTGATCGGGGGTCTCCACGTATGGGAAGGAGGCTTCAAGCTCCTGTTGCCATACGGTATCCGGCGAGAATCCAATTCCAGAGGAAACCTCCCGTGAAGCATAAATGGACAGCAGCTCCTGAGCGAGCTCATCAGTTGCCTTTTTAGCCCGCTGTTTGGTGCGAGTCCATTCCTGGGTGCCCAGCCGGCTGATGGAAGGGAGATAACCACCGGAGCCGATATAGCGGGCTATCCGGTCCACCCGGTCGGAGGGGAGATACAGCCGTCCACCTTCGGCATACTCCAGAATAAGATACTCGCGCTCCGTGCCATCCGAGGCGATCCGGGTCATCCCCGTAAACCTGGCGATGCCATGATCGATATGAACCACGTAGTCGCCAAGGGATAGGTCGGCAAGGAAGACCTTCTGCTCGGCACGGCGCTTCGGCGCCGGTCGACGCTTCTTCACGAATCCAAAGAGCTCGGCATCGGTGAGCAACAGGGTTCCGTCACAGCTCCAACCCTCGGCCAACGAGCCATGAACCAGGGTCAGCGAACCCAATGGTGGCAGTTGATCGAGCTGTGCCTGGGGGCAGGTCACGATATCCTCCTCCCGAAGAAGCTCGGAAAGCCTGTCGGACTGCTGGGAAACGACCACGATCCGCCTGGCATCCCGGAGAGCAGCCTTTGTGTCTTCCAGAAAACGGGAGATTTGCCCTCCGTAGCCAGGGGCTGCGCCGAAGCCCTTCTCATCCCCCCATCTCTCGATCGAGAGTAGCTGCTTAATCCTCCCTAGCCTCTCCCGTATCTCAGGCCAGTCCCCTCTCTCAATCCCTTCGGGGTCATCGAGAACAACCAGCGACTCGCCTGGGAGGTAATCGGTTATGGCGCTGTCCCCAAATGATTTTTCCAGAGATTCCCTCTCAGGCAGTAGAAACTCCCGGGCGGGCACAATTGCTACCGAATCGGTGTGTCCCACCGAGCGCTGGGTGCTGGGGTCGAACCATCGGATGCTTTCCACTTCGTCGCCGAGGAACTCGATGCGGGCGGGAAGGTCGTTGCTTGGTGAGAATATATCCACGATACCGCCCCGCTTGCTGATGGTTCCGGGGGTCTCTACTATCTCGCCGACTTCGTACCCTATCTCTGCCAACCGGGCGATGAGGCGATTCAGGTCGATGTGCATTCCCCTTTTCACCACCTGACAGGCGGAGACGAAATCACCAGGTGCTATGGTCTTCTGGGCCACGGCATGAGCCGAGGCTACGACCAGAGGAGGAAAGCTAGGCAACCTATTCCATTGGCTTAGTATGGACAGTACCTGCAATCTCTGCTGGAGGGTCGAGGTATCAGGTGAGAGACGCTCGTAGGGCAGGATATCGATTTCGGCAAAGAGATGAACCGGGACATCGGGATGACACCATTTTGATATCTCCTCGTGCAGTCTCTTTGCTCTCTCCGCTCCGGGAGCGATGATCAGCAGTGGCACACCGAGATCGTGATAGAGGCAGGCCAAGAGAAAAGGTGTGGCGGCCTCAAGGACTACCGTCTTTTGCCTCCCGGCACCCTGGATGATCTGCTGGTAAGCGGGGACGTCCCGCATCAGCGCCCGCAGCCCGGAGAGATTCATCTTTACTCACACCAGAAGGGCTAGCCGCAGGCGACTAGCCCTGTTTTAGGAAATGATAGTCCTTCCAACAAAAATCGGGGTGAGAGGATTTGAACCTCCGACCCCCTGCACCCCATGCAGGTGCGCTACCAGGCTGCGCCACACCCCGATGTGCCGGACAATCTATATACTATCACAGCCTACCCCCAAAATCAAAGGGCATGAGCATCAGGGGTATTCTCCCCCTGAAACCCCCCAGGATAGGAATCTTTGAAATTCCTATCCTGCGATGTTATGTAAAGTTGCGCCCCTCAGCGGTGACTTGACACCATAACCTCAAGGTGCTATATTTTGAGCAGAACATGGCAGCGTAGCTCAGTGGTAGAGCAGGGGACTCATAATTCTAAGTGAAATTGACTCATTGCCACTTTTGTGTTAGTCTTTAGTCAAAATTCATGCCGAAGGAGGACGAGATGCAGGCCTATTGTGTCAAGTGTAGAGAAAAGGTGGATATCAAGAACCCGAAAGCCATAACAATGAAGAACGGGCGTCCGGCGACTCAAGGTGAATGCCCGGGGTGTGGAACGAAGGTATATCGAATTGGCAAGTCATGAGTCGGGATAGCTTCGCAAGGGGCCGGCTCTAAGTAACTTTTTCGCTCTACTCGTTAGCTAGAATTCTGTATTCAAAGGCCCACCTTCCGGGTTATTACCCCTGGAGCGGTGCAAAAAGGTGGGGAAATGGCGAGAAGAGCTGGAGGGATTGGAGCCAAGAGATGAGACGCAGATGCGAAGTTTGTGGCAGGGAGATTAGACCCTTCGCGGAGTTCTGGCTCAGGGAGCCAGATCAGCACGACAATGAAGGAGTATCCATTAAGCAGGGCAAGGCCATGCCGTTCTGCAGCCTTGGGTGTATTTTTGGCTGGAGCGGAAAGGAACTCCGGAGAGAGAAAAGGGAGAGCGAGAATGTCAAATAAGGGAGAACTGTGAGATGCAGAGAGGCCCGAGGACTACTACAAAGGAAAAACTCCTGCAAATCTTTGAAGCATCTCCTGATCTCACGCTTCAGGAATATGGTAATAGGCTAGGGGTTACCAAAGAGAGGGTAAGGCAGCTAATAGCGTGTCTAGGGCTTGAAAGGCAGCGTCGCAAGCATGCTGGTCAACCCATCTGCCCTGAATGCGGAGGCAGGAAAAGCTACGAGGCGAAGCTATGCAGGGCTTGCTGGTGGCAATCCCGATAGGCCCCCTTCACCGGTGAGCTCTGCGGGCGGAAATTTGGGAGGCGTTTACTTGGGGCTTGCGACAGCGAGTGACCGCCGTGGTGTGTGACGAGAACGCACTACATTCGGAAACTGTGCTTATTATTCTTCTTGCGATTCCCCCGATGCCTTTTGTAATGCGGCGCTGCTGGCTACAGTGTAGGCTTTTGCTAATAAAGCGGCGAGGTTGTGTTTCCCAATCATGAAAGGCGCATCTCCCAGCCTCTTCAAGATAGCATGGTCAACTTCTGGGGGCATTGGGTTCACGGTAAAGGAATTCAATGCTTCTCCTGCCTGCCAAAAGGTATCCAAGCATTCTTCAAGAGGGATGGCGCCACTCTCCCGGGAAAAGTCAGCTTCGATAATCCGCGAGGCCTCCTCTTCCGGCAGCGTTTGGCCCCGCTTCTCCCGAAGCACCTCGATAATCTCTTCCCTGGCTCGACCACGCAGTTTGAAAATCAGAAAGGGGTCCTGGTCAAACCTTTCCGCTAACAGGTAATAGACGGCGGCGATGTGCTTACAGGGGTTGGCCCAATCGGGGCAGGAGCAGCTGGTGACGAGTTCCTCCTTTGAGGTTGGGAAAAGGGAGACTCTCGCTTCGCCAAAGGCCTCCTCGATATTCTGTGGCATTTCGCCGGAAAGCAACTTCGCCGCAAATACAGCCTGGGCCGCCATGGCGTCCGTTACCTTATCCCAATTCTTCTCCGTAAGCGGTTTGAGCTCAATCTTGATCGAGTATGGCCTTGCTCGTGTGCCCTGAACCTTGGCAGAAACAATGCCCTTTTCGACATCAATGGAGACTACCTGCCCTTTGCGAGCATAGGCACGACCGCGAGTTAACCTTGCCCCCATATCAAAAGACTCCATTACCCCGATCCATCGTTTGGACCACCAGGTCTCGCCGATTTCTCCCCGCTGGCTTTTGGTCTTGATGCCATCCTTTACCGCCTTTGGCCGGGCAGACTCGTAGTAACGCCAATCGCTCCAGCGACCCATATTACTCCTCTCTCACAGCCTCGCGGCTCAAAGCGAATATCTCCTTGAGTTGCTCGGTTGACATCTCGGTAAGCCAGGCCTCACCGGTGCCGACGATGCTTTCTGCCAGCTCTTTCTTCCGCTCGATCATCTCGTCAATGCGCTCTTCCAGCGTGCCGAGACAAACGAACTTATGTACCTGGACATTCTTCTTTTGTCCGATACGGAAAGCCCGGTCGGTTGCCTGATTCTCCACTGCCGGGTTCCACCAGCGATCAAAGTGGAAAACGTGATTAGCGGCCGTCAGATTGATGCCCAATCCACCTGCCTTAAGGGAGAGAATAAAGAGAGGTGGCCCCTTGTGATCGTCTTGAAAGCGCTGAATCATGGCATCGCGCTGTTTCTTAGTCGTGCCGCCGTAGAGGAAGAGCGTCTCACATCCGAAGGTCTGCCGAAGATGATTGCGGAGCATCGTGCCCATCTCGGCAAACTGGGTGAAAATCAATGCCTTGTCGCCTTCGGCCAGGAGTTCTTCCAGCATCTCCTCCAAGCGGATAAGCTTGCCGGAGCGTCCCGGCATCTTGCTCCCATCCTGGAGAAAATGTGCCGGGTGATTACAGACCTGCTTGAGTCTCAACAGCGTAGATAGCACCAGTCCCTTGCGCTCGATTCCCTCGGAGTCTTCAATCTTCTCCAACATCTCCTTGACTACTGCCTCGTAGAGCGTTGCCTGCTCCTGGCTAAGGTTGCAGAAGACCTTCATCTCCATCTTTTCGGGCAGATCCTTGATAATCGTCGGGTCTGTTTTTATTCGACGTAATACAAATGGCTGAATCAAACGTTTGAGCATTTCAGCGCGTGAATGATTGCGGTATTTCTCGATCGGGATGACGAATTTGCGATGGAAATCCTGGGCCGATTTAAGGTATCCGGGATTAAGAAAATCCATAATTGACCAGAGCTCAGACAGACGGTTTTCCACCGGTGTGCCGGTCAGTGTGACCCGGTGACTGGCAGTGAGCTTTCTAATTGCCTGCGTCTGTTTGGCAGAGGGATTTTTGATATTTTGGGCCTCATCCAGGACAACACACTCCCAATGAATCTTGGAGAAGAGTTCTTCATCTCGGTGCGCCAGAGCATAGGTGCTGATGACAAGGTCGTGCTTTTTGATTGCCTTTTCAAACTCCTTCCCCGAGAGCCTGTCAGCACCGTGGTGCACCATGACCTGGAGCAGTGGCCCAAATCGCTCAACCTCCTTTTTCCAATTACCGACAACCGACATCGGGCAAATCAGCAGCGTCGGGCCGGGCCACGACTCCTTTCGCCGACCAACGCGCTCGTGGAGCATGAAGGCAATGAACTCGATGGTTTTCCCCAGTCCCATGTCATCTGCCAAACAAGCTCCGAACCCAAACTGCTTAAGGAAAACGAGCCAGGAAAGTCCTTTGATCTGGTAAGGGCGCATCTGGCCGTTAAAGCTTTGAGGTGGCTCAACCTCGGCAATCTTAGCGCCTTCAGAGAATCTGTCCAGGCACTCTCCTACCCATCCCGCAGCTTCCAATCCCATCACCGGCAACCCTACCTCGGAAACTTCCTGCCCCAGCCCGATCCGAAGCGCCTCGCCCAATCCCATCTCGCCGTCGTCATGCCTCTTCTGAAAGAAGGCGATAGCTGCTTCAATTTCCTCCGGTCTAAGCTCTACCCACTGCCCCCTTACCTTGACTAGTGGCACCTTCAGGCTGGCAAGTTTCTCGAACTCTGCCGCCGAGAGAGTTTCGTCACCCAGGGCGACTTTCCAATCGTAGGCCACAATGCTGTCCAGTCCCATAAGCCCTGAGCCGACTTTGGCCTCTGCTTTTGGCTTCAATCTCAACTTAGCACTGAGGCGGGCCGACGGTTTTTGCCACCACGGCGGGAGGAGAACGCCGAATCCACTCTGTTCCAGGAGCGGAGCAGACTGGCGCAGGAAGGAGTAGGCTTGCTCGGTGACCAAACTCACTCCCACGGGGCATGCTCTTTTCAGACTCTCATCAATAGCCGGGAATACTCGTGAAGCCCTGCCAAGGTCAGCAAGCAGCCGTTCCTGCGGATTTTCAAACCTGCGCTTCAGGAAGGTAATAACACCTGACCTTGCGCCCCAAACCTTCTTTGCCGGAACCAACAAGCTTCGATCATCACTGGCCTGGAGATGAAAACTGACTTCCCACGATTGCGCATCGTCACCTGGTGAATCAAGCCTGAAACAGGTGCGAAACGGTGTATCCGAAGATGTAGGCTGAATCTGGCTGAGCCAGGGTTCTATTTCCTGCAAAAAAGAGCCTGCCTCCTCAGTAGATGCCTCAAGTCGAGGATCATCAGATGAGAGGGCCTGCAGCCATTGCTCCGATAGGGAAACAACCCGACGACCGCGGCGAGGTGGGAGAATTGATATTGAGGAGAGGCTTCTCCGGACAAAGGCATCAACGGTTCGATTGATAAAACTTGAAAGCAGATCGGATGGTGACGGTGCTTTCCCCCCTTCTTGAGGCAGGAATGCTCGACAACTCGGGGGCATGGAGTTTGATAGTAGCTGAACTCGTTCGGAGTCTTCTTCATTGATAACCACACACCAGGCGGCCCGAAAAAACCCTTTGCCCTCGCTAATTGTCGGCATAAAGCATTGCCTAGTAATTAGCTCAAGCGAGAACTTAGCCACTTCGACCCAGAAACACAGGGAGCTGCCGAAGGCGACCCCAGGAGACGGCTCACCTGGCAGGGAGATCAGGAAATCCAGAGCATCACCCGGGTCGAGAGTCAGGGTATTGATATCCCAGGGAGTTAGCGTGATTTCGCCCGTATCTTCGATACTCTCCCCCCGGATTATCTCTAGGGAAGCTAGCGGCCCCTTTCGGGCAGACGGCAGAAGGATCGGCAGAACTGCCGAAGTTGCGCTCTCTCCAGTCACGGAAAGGCTGCCGACTGCTTCCTTTAGCGGATCAATGGCTAGTGCGAAGGGATGCGGTCGCGGCTTTTTAGATTGCCGCCCTCGATGTTTGGGGGCAACGGCAGGTAGGGTGGAAGATTCTGCCCAGAGGTGGAATTTACCAGAAGCGATATTATCCCACAGTGCGTGTAAGACTATCATGCATGGTCTCTCATTTGGCAACTATTATGGAAAGTTGCGATCTTGTATTTAAGCAAACTTATTTTACACCAATAGCACCCCTTTTTGTAGATCACGAAAGGACTGAAGAATGTTGCGGGAGGTATTTCTGCTTTGTATGGTGTATAATCTATTTAATCTGTTAAGATAGCGCAGGGCGTGGGGAACAAGCATGGCAAAGGAACAAGATAGATGGCACAGGTCATAATTGAGAATCCAATACTTAATTCCCCTTTTGAGGAGCCGAAACAGCATTTCCGTTTTTCTGATGAGGGCATTACCAATGATATCGTCGAAGCCCGGAGAGTGAGCTCATATTTCATTCCAATCGCTAAACCGAAGAAAAAGGGAAAGGCTACTCAACTGGTATTCGATACGGAGTGGACCAAGGATCGCATCGAGGAAAACATCTTTATTAATCGAGTCCGTGAAAGGGTATCTCTGTGGAGACGGGGCGATTATCAAGGAATCACAAAGACGAGCCGCCGTCTATTAGACTATTGGCGTAATCCAGAGCGGGAACGTAAGCTGTTTTTCTGCCAAATTGAAGCAGTGGAAACTGCTATCTACATTACCGAGGTTGCTAATAGGTATGGCGACTCGTGGATTGAGAACGAACTGCGGGGCGTCAATGAGGATGCCAATCCTGCACTTTTTCGCATAGCTTTCAAGATGGCTACCGGTAGTGGTAAGACTGTAGTCATGGCTATGCTGATTGCGTGGCATGTATTGAATAAGCTGGCCAACACACAAGATGCTCGCTTTACTGATACTTTCCTAATCGTCACACCGGGGATTACTATCCGTGACCGCCTGCGTGTTTTACTGCCCAATGACCCGCAGAATTATTATCAACAACGGGATATACTTCCGACTGAGTGGATGCCAGAACTCGGCAAGGCTAAGATAATAATAACTAATTTTCATGCCTTTAAGCTACGTGAACTCGTCAGTGCTGGCAGACTTACGAAGAATATCCTTCAACATGGTGAAACTAACTCGTTATTTGAGACTCCAGCCCAGATGGTGCGTCGTGTCTGCCGGGAACTGGGGAACAAGAAGAACATTATTGTAATCAATGACGAAGCCCACCACTGCTACCGCCGACGAGTTGGCGGCGAGGAGATCAAGCTAGTAGGCGACGAACGAAAAGAAGCCGAAAAGCGTGAAGAGGAAGCTCGTGTCTGGATATCCGGATTGGAGGCAGTAAAGAAGAAAATCGGCATCAGGGCAATCTACGATCTCTCGGCTACGCCATTCTTCCTACGGGGGTCAGGCTATCCTGAAGCTACTCTCTTTCCCTGGGTAGTCTCCGATTTCTCGCTTATAGACGCCATAGAGTGCGGCATCGTAAAGGTGCCCCGGGTGCCTGTCGCCGACGATTCCATGCAAGGGGAACAACCCACTTACCGCAATATCTGGCTGCGTATCCGTGAGCATTTACCTAAGAAAGGACGCGGTACGAAGGACGAAAGCGGTGGGGAACCAAAACTCCCCGTGGAATTGGAAGGGGCTCTCCATAGTCTCTACGGTAACTACGAGAAATATTATCGCCAGTGGGAAGAGAACACCGAAGCCCGGGCCAAAGGTCTGACCTCACCGGTTTTCATAGTTGTTTGCAATAATACCAATGTCTCCAAGCTGGTCTATGATTACATTTCTGGCTGGGAGAAGTCCTTGCCAGATGGCTCTACCGTTGTTGCTCCCGGCGAGCTCTCCATCTTCCGAAATGACGACGGCAATGGTCATTGGCTCCCTCGGCCGAACACTATCCTTATTGACAGTGAACAACTTGAGTCTGGTGAGGCTATGAGCAAGGAATTTAAGAAAATCGCTGCCCTTGCTATTGAGGAGTTTAAGGCCGAATATCGCATCCGTTTCCCCAGCCGTGATGTTGGCAAACTGACTGACGAAGACCTCTTGCGCGAAGTGATGAATACCGTGGGCAAGCCAGGAAGGCTAGGTGAAAATGTCAGGTGTGTGGTATCTGTTTCCATGCTCACCGAGGGATGGGATGCTAATACTGTTACCCACATCATGGGTGTGCGTGCTTTCGGAACGCAACTGCTCTGTGAGCAGGTGGTAGGACGCGGTTTGCGCCGTATGAGCTATGTTGCCAACGAACAAGATCGCTTTGACCCGGAATACGCCGAAGTGTATGGTGTGCCATTTTCCTTTATCCCCTGCTCTGGCTCTGACACCGATCCTAAGCCTGGACCAATGCCTACCCGTGTGCGAGCTCTGGAAGAGCGAATTGCCTGTGAGATTACATTTCCTCGTCTGGTGGGCTACCGTTATGATCTTCCTGAGGAACGCTTGACTGCCCACTTCACAGAGGACTCGAAAATGGCAATCTCCACATCCGATGTTCCCACCAAAACCGAAAATGCTCCTATTATTGGAGAGACCAGCCTGCACACACTCTATGGCTTATGTGAACACCGCGAGCAAGAAGTTGTGTTTCTACTAGCCAAGCTTATTCTGGAGGAATATTTCCGCGACGATGACAATAATGTGAAGCAGTGGCTATTTCCTCAATTGCTCACCATTACTAAACGCTGGCTAGCCGAGTGTGTTACCTTAAAGGATAACACTTTCATTCAGATGTTACTTCTCAGGGAGTTGGCACATGATGCTGCCGACCGAATTTACAATGCCATCGTCGCTTCCGAGGCAGGACCTAAATACTTGAAGCCCATCCTGAGACCGTATGATTATGTAGGCTCTACCCGATATGTAGATTTTGATACCACGCGCTCGGTCTATCCCACAGACCCGGCTAAATGCCATATCTCTCATGTGGTAGCTGATACTGAGTCCTGGGAGCAAAAGATGGCTCAGGCTCTGGAGGAGATGGACGAGGTGGTCTGCTACGTCAAGAACCACAATCTTGGCTTCACCATTCCCTACACGCTCAACGGCGAGGATAAGAATTACACTCCCGACTTTCTGGTACGCATTCGGGATGGAGCCGATGACCTACTGAACCTGATTGTTGAGGTCACCGGCGAGAAGAGAAAAGACAAGGCATCCAAGGTGTCTACAGCCCGTAATCTATGGGTGACTGCCGTCAATAATCACGGCGACTTCGGGCGCTGGGCGTTCCTGGAAATATCTGACCCCTGGGATGCCAAGAACACCATTCGAGCCACACTGCGAAACATGGCAGCAAACCAAGTGAGGGATAGATAGACATGTCTTACAAATCAGATACCATAGCTACCATAATTAAGAAACTGAATACTCAGCATTTCCTCCCTGCGATACAACGAGAATTCGTGTGGGACACGGATAAGATCATCTCACTCTTTGATTCTATCATGCGCGGCTACCCCATAGGCTCTTTCCTTTTTTGGGAACTTGCCCCAGAAAACAAGGATAACTGGCAGGTCTATAAGTTTATTGAACATGCTTCCGATGCCGGCAAACACAATGAACCGGCGAGCACACACGGTGTGAACGATATAACACTTGTCTTAGACGGCCAGCAACGATTGTCTTCTCTCTTAGTCGCGCTGAGGGGTACTTATACCATTAAAGTGAAATATCGAAGAAAATACGATCCAAGCGCATGGGTCAAGCAGAGACTGTACCTGAATCTTCTAAAAGACCCCATAACAAGTGAAGATGATGGGGAAGTTGGGATTTACTATGGGTTCAAATTTACCGAACAAAAGCCAACCAATTCTCAAAGCGAGTGTTGGTTCGATGTTGGCCGAATACTGGACTTCGATAGCGAGGATAGATTCTATCAGTTCAGACAAGAAGAGAGGGACAAGTTACCCGACACTGTGACCAGAGGGCAGATGAATGTATTTGAGCGCAATCTAGAGCGCCTCTACCGGGCAGTTTGGAAGGACGATTTTATTAACTACTATGCCGAGAGTGACCAGAACTATGACCGAGCACTAGACATCTTTGTGCGTGCCAATGAAGGCGGAACAAAACTCAGTAAATCGGACCTCTTGCTGTCAATGATTACATCGAAATGGAGTGGAGTAAACGCCAGAGATGAGATCCACCAGTTTGTTGATAGAATCAACAATGATCTTACCCGTAAGAATGACCTTATAAAAGATTTCGTAATGAAATCATGCCTTGTGTTATCGGACCTGCCCGTGGCATACAAGGTGAATAATTTCACCGACAAGAATCTGTCGTTTATTGAAAGCAAATGGACAGGAATCAAGCAAGCGATTGAGAAAGCAGTCAACTTAATAAACCATTTTGGTATCGATAGAAACACTCTGACGAGTGCCAATGCGCTCATACCGCTGATTTACTACCTATTTCAGCATCCACAAGTTAAGATATACGGCGATACACCTGATGAAGTCAGAAACAGGACTGCGATTCGCCGCTGGGTAACGATGTCCTTGCTCAATAACGTGTTCGGCGGTTCGTCCGATAGTCTACTTACCGAGCTGAGGCGTGTCCTCAACGACAACTCAGCAAAACCACTTTTCCCAATAGAGGCCCTGAATAAGGAAATCGGAAAAGCTGGCCGTACCTCACTTTTTGACACTTTCGCAGTGGACAATTTCCTTTCTATTACCTATAGCAAGAAGCTGACGTTTTTGGCTCTATCTCTGTTATATGACGATAATAGCTGGGGTACAACAGTTTTTCATCAAGATCACATCTTCCCTCAGCAGATGTTTGGCTGTCAGACCATGAAGCAGGCTGGGTATAGCGATGACGTCTGGAATAAGTACTCCGTAATACTTAAGGATAGGATCGGAAACTTGGAACTGTTGCTACCACACGAGAATCAAGAAAAATCTGACCAGCCGTTTGATAAATGGATTACCACTAGGGACCCCAGTTTTAGGCAGCGTCATCTTATCCCTAATGAGCCGGAACTATGGGAATTCCAGAACTTCGAGGCTTTTGTTAAGAAACGCGAAGAGCTAATCAAGAACAGGCTGAAGCAATTGTTTGGCCCAACAGATACCTAAGGAGGGGTAATCAATGGCAAAGGGTGAGAAATTAAAATCTGTAGACATAGAAGCACTCCGGCACAAGGACCGGCGTGCCAATATCCCCACTAAGGAATTGCAGGACTTCGTGGCTGAGGACGAGGCGAAGCCCAAGACTATCTGCTACCCACGAGACCCTTCTTTAGACCCCCAGTTGGTGTGGAAAGGCAAAGACGAGCAGGATTCCACAGACCTGGAAGTTCCTGCTGTCCCAGTCTATATTCAGGAAAAGATTCAGCCTAAATACATTATTGAGGATTTACGCGCTCAGGCAAAGAAAGAAAAGCCTGAATCGCAACTGGATATGTTCGCCGACTTCAACGGCATCCAGTTTGAGGATATGATTGAGTTCTACCAGCATGAGCAGAACTGGGCTAATCGGATGATTCTGGGGGATTCGCTTTTAGTGATGACCTCATTGGCAGAGAAAGAAGGGCTAAAGGGCAAGGTGCAGATGATTTACATTGACCCGCCCTACGGCATCAAGTTTGGCTCCAACTGGCAGGTAAGCACCCGCAAGCGCGATGTAAAAGACGGCAAATCCGAGGACGCCACCCGCCAGCCGGAGCAAGTCAAGGCATTCCGAGATACCTGGAAGCTGGGTATTCACTCCTATCTTGCTTACTTACGTGACCGTCTGGTAGTTGCCAGAGATTTGCTTACCGAGACAGGCAGCGTCTTTGTCCAGATTGGTGATGAGAATGTACACCTGGTGCGGTGCTTGATGGATGAAGTTTTCGGGAGTGAGAATTTCGTGAGCCTAATAACCTATAAAAAAACATCGGGGTTTAGCTCGGGTACGCTTGATAATGTAAGCGATTACATTATTTGGTATGCGAAGAAGAAGGAACAAGTTAAAATCAGAAGTCTATTCGTGACTAAAGATTTGAGAGTACTTACATCATACACCCATTTGGAATATGTAAAAGGGGGCATCAGAAGACTTGAGGACGAAGAAAAACTCGGAAGCAAACCAATACCGATTGGGGCTAGGATATTCGCTCCAAGTAACTTGACGTCAGATGGGTGGAGTAATGAAGGATCATTACCATTAGTAATCGAGGGCAGGACATTTCAGCTAGATGGAAGTAGACACTGGAAGACAACCCAAGAGGGAGTAAAGAGACTCGCTTGTGTTCATAGGTTACTGGTAGTAGGCAATACCATAAATTACAAGAGATACTTTGACGATTTCCCTCTCCAAATACTTAACAATAACTGGAATGACATTCCAATGGGACTTGGATTTGGAGATAAATACTATATTGTTCAAACTCATACTTTGCCAGTTCAGCGCTGCATTCTCATGACCACTGACCCCGGTGACCTGGTTTTAGACCCCACCTGTGGCAGTGGCACAACGGCTTATGTTGCTGAGCAGTGGGGACGCCGCTGGATAACCATTGATACCAGCCGGGTGGCGTTGGCTCTGGCACGCACCCGTTTGATGTCTGCCAGGTTCCCTTATTATCTGCTGGCTGACTCGCCCGAAGGAATCAAGAAGGAAGCCGAACTCACCGGACGAATCCCCCTCAATCCCCCTTTGGGAAAGGGAGACGCTGAAAGCGGGGGGATTTTCAGAGACATTCGCAAGGGGTTCGTTTACAAACAGGTGCCTCATGTAACCCTCAAGTCCATTGCCAATAATCCTGACATCAAAGAAGGCATGACACGTGAGGAGATTGACAAGGCTATCGCCCGCTATACCGAAACCGAGATCCTTTACGACCAGCCCTACGAGGATAATAAACGCATCCGTGTTACCGGTCCCTTCACGGTGGAGAGCCTCTCGCCGCATCGGGTGATTGCCATGGAGGATGAACGACCGGCTACTGAGATAGAAGCCAAAAAAGATGCTGGGGCAGGGCAGTTTGAGATGATGATTCTGGAAAACCTGAAAAAGGCTGGGGTGCAGAACACCATCAAGAACGAGCGCCTTAAGTTCGATTGGCTTGAGCCATACGCCGGCGAGCACATCCATGCGGAGGGTGAGTACACCGAGAATGACGAGACTGCTCGCCGCGTTGCGGTCTGTATTGGTCCGGAGCACGGAACAGTAGACTCTGAGCTGGTAAAAAATGCCGCCAAGGAGGCGGTCAAGGGTGTCGGATTTGATCTACTCCTTGTCTGTGGGTTCGCCTTTGATGCCCATGTCTCGGAGGAAGCCAAACGCTACGGTAAGCTGACTGTCCTGCCAACTCGAATGAACCCTGACCTTACGATGGGTGACGAACTCCTGAAGAAGACCGGCGCCGGGAATCTCTTTATGGTTTTCGGTGAGCCGGATGTTGACATCAGGAAACAGAAAGACAGTAGGATAGTCGTTGAGATTAAGGGGGTTGATGTGTATGACCCCACTACCGGGCAGATTCGCAGCAGTTCCACCAGCGACATAGCCTGCTGGTTCATAGATACTGATTATAACGAGGAAAGCTTCTTCGTCCGGCATGCCTACTTCACTGGCGCTGACGAACCCTATGAAAAACTGAAGAGAGCGCTTAGAGCCGAGATTGATGAGGCTGCTTGGTCTTCACTCTACTCCACCATCAGCCACCCTTTTGAGTTACCCAAAACCGGCAAGATTGCCATCAAAGTCATAAATCACTACGGTGACGAGGTTCTTAAAGTCTACGAGGTTAAGTAGGCCTTACCCCTGTTACAGTAGGCAGGGGTGAACAAAATAAATTGTTATCTGGAATTGAACATCTGTTTTATGACTACCTGGCAAAGTCCGCCAAACGTTGACACCTTTTGGGAACATTAACCTAACCCGGACAAGCCGGAACCAAAAAAGTTTTCCATTTTGCGCAAGAGTTTAGATCTAAGGGACTAAGTTTACCACTAGCACTCAAGCGTCTGCCTTAATTTCTACCCATGTCAACTCCTCCTAGTCTGGTTTTATTATATCCTC
>BBPF01004087.1_pt3 | contig 15587 bp, 12 predicted proteins | sample 1343921 | NCBI WGS metagenome assembly BBPF01 (sample SAMD00019090, study PRJDB2971) | groundwater metagenome | isolation source: The Cedars highly-alkaline
TGTGTAAATCCCGTATTGAGAAAGCCGCTAAAACCGAGGGTGTAATTTCTGCAAAATGGAATGAAACCACGAAAATTCTTAGGATTGAGTATATGCCCAATATTATTAAAGTTGAAACCATTCATAAGAATGTGGCAAAGGTAGGGCACGATACCGAACTGGAAAAAGCCGATGATAATATTTATAACAAATTACCTAGGTGTTGCCAATATGTAAGGCCTAAAAAACAAAAAGACCATCAGCATTAGTTTTCAAGCAATTTCAAATTAACCGGTAAAACAATTGTCTATGCTCAATAACGCCATAAAATACTTTCTTGAAAACAAGCTAATTACCATAATTATGCTTGCTGTATTTGTAGGATGGGGCATTGCAACAGCTCCGTTCGACTGGGATATAGGCTTTCTTCCCCGTGATCCAGTTCCGGTAGATGCTATTCCTGACATTGGCGAAAACCAGCAAATTATATTTACCGAATGGATGGGGCGCAGTCCCGAGGATGTAGAAAACCAGATTACTTACCCGCTAACAACCTCATTGCTGGGAATGCCCTATGTAACTGCAATCCGAAGCACATCTATGTTCGGTTTATCATTTATTTCTATCATTTTTGATGAAGATGCAGAATATTATTGGAGCAGGACAAGGGTTTTGGAAAAACTCAGTTCACTGCCTTCCGATTTATTGCCGGAAGGAGTTTCTCCAACTCTCGGCCCCGATGCTACTGCTTTGGGACAGGTATTTTGGTACACGCTCGAAGGCCGCGACAATGAAGGCAATCCTGCAGGGGGGTGGGATTTGCACGAATTGAGAACCATTCAGGATTTTTACGTCAGGTATGGATTAGCAGCTGCAGAAGGTGTTTCCGAAGTTGCTTCCATAGGAGGGTTTGTAAAGGAATATCAGGTAGACCTAAACCCTGTTGCAATGAATGCCCACGATGTAAGCTTAATGCAGGTAATGGAAGCTATTCAGCAAAGCAATATTGATATTGGTGCAAACACTATTGAATTAAATCTTGTTGAATACTTTGTCAGAGGTTTAGGTTACGTTCAGTCGGTCAATGACATTGAGCAGGCAGTTGTAAAAGTTACCAATAATATTCCTATAAGGATTCGCGATATAGCCAAAGTAAATATTGGTCCTGCACCCAGGGGGCATGGAGGTATTCTTGATAAAGGCGGGGCCGAGGCTGTTGGAGGGGTTGTTGTATCGCGGTTTGGAGCTAATCCCTTAAAGGTTATTGAAAATGTCAGGCAGAAAATAAATGAAATTTCACCAGGTTTACCATCAAAAACACTTTCAGACGGTACTGAATCAAAAGTTACTATTGTACCCTTCTACGATCGGACGGAACTGATTTATGAAACACTGGGAACGCTTAATGAGGCTATAAGCCTGCAAATTCTTATAACAATAATAGTTATCATCATAATGGTTATGCACTTAAGGGCATCGCTTATGATTTCGCTATTATTGCCAATTGGAGTACTTATGAGTTTCATAATGATGAGATACCTGAACGTGGATGCAAATATTGTTTCCCTTTCAGGTATCGCCATTGCTATAGGTACAATGGTGGATTTGGGTATTATTCTAAGCGAAAATATTCTCAGGCACAAAAAAGAAGCTCCTGCAAATCAATCTTTGTTAAATACAATTTACAATGCATCTACCGAAGTATCATCGGCTATTATAACCGCTGTTTCAACTACAATTGTTAGCTTCCTGCCGGTATTTGCCTTACAGGCTGCCGAAGGAAAGTTATTTGGCCCACTTGCATATACCAAAACATTTGCCCTTGTTGCCGCTTTAATTATTACACTTTTTATGTTGCCCGCATTTGCGCATTGGCTTTTTTCAATAAAAAAAACCAAAAAAGACTATAATTTGTATCTGAAAATCCTTTTAATTATCTCGGGAATAATATCTATGTTCTGGGTAGTTTGGGCAGGGCTTGTATTGATTTTGCTTGGTATTTGCGGGTTGGTTTATCATTTTGCCGATACCGGGAAATTTAAAAATATCAGAATTATAAACTTTATACTAAAACATTATCAAGCCGTTACAATAGGTATAATTGCATCTGCTGTCGGGTGGTTGCTGGCAATGGAATGGCTTCCGCTCGGGCCCGGCAATAGTTTATTCGTTAATTTTCTTTTTATTTTAATCATACTTGGCTTTGTCCTTGGCCTATTTAAAGTATTTATACGGTTTTACCCAAATATACTTGTTTGGTGTATGGAGCATAAAAAGTCATTTATAATTATCCCAACAGTTATTTTAATACTTGCACTTAATATGTGGCTTGGTTTCGACAAGGTTTTTGGGATTATTCCAAAAATTACCGATAAAACAGGTTGGAATATCAGGACAAGTTCTGCATGGAGTAATCTTGCGCACACCTTTCCAGGAATGGGCAGAGAATTTATGCCATCTCTTGATGAGGGTACGTTTTTGTTGATGCCTACTTCAATGCCACATTCGGGAATTGAAGCCAACCAGAGGTATTTGCAGCAATTAAATATACGCGTTCAAGCAATTCCCGAAGTGGAAACCGTTGTTGGAAAAGCAGGCAGAGTTGAAAGTGCTCTTGACCCTGCTCCATTTTCTATGTTTGAAAATATTATCCATTACAAATCCGAATACATTACAGATGAAAATGGTTTTCCCATAAGATTTAAAACGGATAAAAACGGACAATTCATAAGGGATGAACAGGGAAATTTAATTGAGGACAGAAAAGGAAAACATTTCCGGCAATGGCGCGAACATATAAAAACACCCGATGATATTTGGACAGAAATAGTAAATGCTATAGACGATATTCCTGGAGTTACTTCGGCTCCAAAGTTGCAACCTATTGAAACCAGGTTGGTAATGTTGCAAACCGGTATGCGTGCCCCCATGGGGCTGAAAGTTTTTGGCCCCGATTTGAAAAGTATAGAAGAATTCAGCTTAAAGCTGGTACAATTTTTAAGGGAAGTACCTTCTGTTAAATCCGAAGCAGTGTATGCTGACAGAAGTCTGGGTAAGCCTTACCTTGAAATTGATATTGACCGCAATGCCATTGCACGTTACGGGTTGAATATAGGTGATGTGCAAATGTACCTTGAGGTTGCCATTGGTGGAATGCCCCTGACCACAACCGTTGAAGGTCGTGAGCGATATAATATCCGGGCACGTTATGCAAGAGAGTGGAGGGATGATCCCGAAATATTGAAACGAATACTTATCCCCACACCAACCGGAGCACAAATAACACTGGGTGAAATCGCAACAATAGAATACCGATCCGGCCCAATGATGATACGCGGAGAAAATACCTTTTTAGTAGGATATGTTTTGATGGACAAGAAAGAAGGATATTCCGAAGTTGATGTTGTTGAGGAGGCGGATAAATTTCTGCGGGACAAAATAGCCTCGGGGGAATTAATTGTTCCGGCGGGTATTAGTTATAAGTTTTCAGGCACTTACGAACATCAGCTTAGAGCCGCAAAACGTCTGGCTATTGTAATCCCTTTGGTCTTAATAGTTATCTTCCTGATACTTTATTTTCAGTTTCGATCCGTAACCACTACTTTTATAATATTTTCCGCTATCATACTCGCACTTTCGGGTGGGTTTCTAATGCTGTGGTTGTACGGACAGGATTGGTTTATGGACTTTTCGGTTTTTGGTACAAATATACGTGACCTGTTTCAAATGAGAGAATTCAATCTAAGCGTAGCCGTCTGGGTTGGTTTTATTGCTCTTTTTGGCATTGCCACCGATGATGGCGTGGTAATGGCCACCTATTTGAACCAGAGGTTTAAAAAATTCCAGCCTGAGACTGTGGTCGAAATTCGCAATGCCGTATTGGATGCAGGCATAAAAAGACTTCGCCCATGTTTAATGACAACTGCTACAACACTTTTAGCACTTTTGCCGGTGTTGTCTTCAACGGGCAAAGGGGCAGATATTATGATACCAATGGCGATTCCTGTTTTTGGAGGTATGACTATAGCAATTATTTCCTTATTTATCGTCCCTGTTCTTTATTCTGCAAAAAAGGAATTTATGATTAAAAAACGTGTAAAATGAAACTTATTTCAAAATATATAATTTCTGCCTTTATAACATTGTTTTTAAGTAATGTGCTAATAATTGGGCAATCGCTCGACGATTACCTTATAATTGCCGGCCGAAATAACCCCGGACTCAAATCAAAATTTCTTCAATATCAGGCTGCTTTGGAAAAAATTCCGCAAGTTGGCGCATTGCCCGACCCTCAATTGTCTTTAGGAATTTTTATTAAACCTATGGAACAGTTAAAGGGAAACCAGGTGGCCGAAATTTCTTTAATGCAAATGTTTCCATGGTTTGGAACTTTAGGTGCAGCAAAAGACGAAATGTACTTTATGGCAAAAGCTATGTTTGAAGAATTTAATGAAGCAAAATCAATGCTCTTTTATGAAGTTAAGGCTACATGGTACGCGATGTATTTACTTGAAAATGAAATCTTAATTACCGAAGAAAACATTCAGCTTTTGAATTCGATTGAGCAAATTGCTATAAGCCGGTTTAAAAGCGGTGGGCAGGGTGGCGGAAGCAATCCGCAGGGAAATGGCAGGGTACAAAATACCGGGCAGGGAACTAATTCAGATATGGGAGCTGGTATGAGAATGAATATTGATCAGGCTAATGTAAGCTCAGGGAGAATGGACTTAATGGAAGACACCGATGATATGGGTGAAAGTGGTAGCATGATTGATGTTTTACGGTTACAAATGGAAATTAACGCACTTAAAAACAATTTAGTTCTTCTGTCAAATAGTAAACCTCCTCTGCTCGCCCGCTTCAATCAATTGTTAAATCGTTCACCAAATGAACCGGTAATACTTGGCGATAGCATATATGCAGCAAAAATACCTTATCCCTTAAATGAAATACCCGACAGCATCCTCCTTAATAATCCTATGTTAAGAATGTTTGCACAAAAAGAATCCGCCTTGATAGCACAAGGCAACATGAACCGTAAAATGGGCTTTCCAATGGTTGGAGTGGGATTACAATATGGAATTTTCACACCAAGACAGGACACCGAACCTATGTTAAACGGAATGGACATGCTGATGCCAATGGCGACTGTAACGATTCCGCTTTGGAGGAAAAAATACAATGCATCTGTAAGAGAAGCAGATTTTATGCGCCAGATGGTAGTAGTTCAAATACAGGATGAGAGCAATAAACTTTTAGTGGACTACAAAGAAGCGTTGAATAATTTTAATGAGGCGGGGCTCAGGTATAAATTTTATCTGCATCAAACAAATTTGGCCAATCAAACTTTGAATATTCTTTTAGTACAATACAAAACGGCCAGTACCAATATTGAAGAGGTTTTAAGAATGCAACAACAACTATTGGATTACCGGTTAAATAAATTAGTTGCGCTGGTTGACAATAATATGGCGGTAGCCATGATAGAAAGGCTGATGGGTCGTTAAAATATTAAAAAATGAAAAAAATACTCGACAAAAGAATTTTCCAACTCGGCATAGTGCTGATTTTTGGTTTGTTCATGGGGTGGTTAGTTTTTAGTAACAAAAGCACTGACGAAAAGATGCACTCCGATACTCAAATTCAGGCAACAGAATTCACTTGTTCAATGCACCCTCAAATAAGGCAAAACGAACCGGGTAGATGCCCGATTTGTGGCATGGAATTAATCCCCGTTTCGGCTCAGATAGATCCCAACGAAACCGGCAACCCTTTTGTCCACATTATGTCGCCTGAAGCCGTAGCCCTTGCAAATATCCAAACCCAAAAAGTTAAATCAGCTATCCCTGAATTTAAAATTCCCCTTACAGGGAAAATTGCTGTAAATGAACAACGACTTGCAGCTATCACAGCCAACTATTCAGGAAGAATTGAAAAACTATATATTGATTTTACCGGCCAGATCATTGAAAGAGGACAAAAATTGGCAACTATTTATTCCCCTGAATTAATAACAGCCCAAAAGGAGTTAATTGAAGCATCGAAATTCAAAGAAATTAACCCGACCTTGTATTATGCTTCAATGGATAAACTCCGTCTTTGGCAAATAAATGAAAATCAAATAAATCAAATTAAAGAAAAAGGTGCTGTATTGACTGAATTTGATTTCTACTCAGACAAATCTGGTGTTGTAGTTACAAGAGAGGTTTCAGAAGGTGATTTTGTAAACAGGGGAAGCATTCTATTCGAAATTGCTGATTTGAATAATGTTTGGGTAATTCTGGATGCATTTGAAAGTGATTTGCCATTGATGAGAATCGGTCAAAAACTAACATTTACCCTCAATTCAGTTCCTGGTAAAGAATTTTCATCGACCGTTTCTTTTATTGACCCATTTGTCAATCCGCAAACACGGACTATTTCAGTTAGAGCAGAAGTATCAAACCCGGGATTGGTGTTAAAACCAGGAATGTTTATTAATGCTGTAGTAAAATCGAAACCGTCAACTGATGTGTTATCTGTGTTAATACCTAATACTGCTTTATTGTGGACAGGAAAACGCTCGGTAGTATATGTGAAAATTCCCGATATGGAATTTCCTGCCTTTGAAATGAGAGAAATAAAGCTTGGCGCATCAACCGGTGATTTTTATATTGTTGAAGAAGGGCTTGTAGCGGGAGAAGAAATTGTTGTTAACGGGGTATTTGCAATAGATGCAGCAGCGCAGTTAAGAGGCAATTACAGCATGATGAACAGACCGGTAAGTAAAACAATTTCTGTCCCGGTTAATTTTATAGAACAATTGACCACTTTCGTCACAGACTACTTTTCAGTGAAAAATAATTTAGTGCTTAGCGATTTTAACCAGGCAGCTATAAGTTCATCAGGCCTTATTCAATCATTCGGTAAAATCGAAACGAATTTATTGAGCGATAACACCCGTACAGTCTGGCTGGAACATGAAACATTCATGAAGAATTATTTGGACAAAATGTCGAAATCAGTAAATTTAGAGGAACAAAGAATAAACTTTGCAACTCTTTCAAACGAGTTAATTAAAATAATTGAAAGGTTTGGATTGACAATTGAAACTGTGTATGTGAACTATTGTCCAATGGCACTAAATGACACTGGTGCCTATTGGCTCAGCGAATTTGAAGAAATTAAAAATCCATACTTTGGTGATGCAATGCTCAGTTGCGGAGAAGTAAAACAGATTTTAAACGCTGTGGGAAATCGTAATGAAATGACAAGAAAACCACCGGTAATTCACCAGCATTAATGCTTCGATTTTTGAAAGTAAATTGCCAGGTGTCCGGCTTAGGTTTCCATTGATATTGTCAAACTTCAGCTTTCTTGAAATAAAGGGCTAAAGCCACCGGCAAAAGGCTTGATTTACCAGACAACTGCCTTAAATGGCAGGGGAATTTTATTTTCGGATAACACCGGACTTCAGATGGTAGAAATGCAGAGGGAAAGCTAATTGCAATCCGGTTTTTTATTGACAAGACTTGGTGTTTCAAATAAATTAAAACTTATTTACAGTTTGTCTGATTTGAACTAATTTTTTAAGAAGTTCCTCAAGCAAATCAAGTTTTAACATATTGGCTCCATCAGATTTGGCCTCCTGTGGATCAGGATGAGTTTCAATGAACAAACCGTCGGCACCTACAACTATGGCTGCTTTTGCCATGGTTTCAATCATTCCCGGTTTGCCTCCGGTAACTCCGGCCGACTGGTTGGGCTGCTGCAGGGAGTGTGTGCAATCGAGCACAACCGGAAAGCCGAAATTTTTCATTTCGACAAGTCCCCTGAAATCTACAATTAAATCATTGTATCCGAACATGGTGCCCCTGTCGGTTAAAATAATATTGTTATTGCCTGAAGAAGTTATTTTATCAGTTGCAAACTTCATTGATTCTGGTGAAAGAAATTGTCCTTTTTTAATATTGATAACTTTCCCCGTTTTTCCGGCGGCTACCAGTAACTCAGTTTGCCTGCAAAGAAAGGCAGGAATCTGCAGTATATCAACATATTGTGCAGCCAGTTCTGCTTCCTGCTCTGAATGAATATCTGTTACTACAGAAACCTTAAAGTATTCTCTTACTTTTTTAAGTATATTCAATGCTTTTTCATCACCAATTCCTGCAAAAGAATCGAGACGTGAACGGTTGGCCTTTTTATATGATGCCTTAAAAATAAAAGGTATTTCAAGTTTGTTCGTAATGGAAATAATTTTCTCTGCAGTTTTAAAAACCATTTCTTCATTTTCAACAACGCAAGGCCCGGCAAGGAGGAAAAAATTTCCCGAAGCAGTATGTTTTATATATGGGACATTTATCATATTATAAAAAAATTTCAAATTTAATGTTAATGGCTGAGATATAAATAGGCTAATACCTGTATCGGTTTTTCCACATACTAATCAATTTATTCCTGATTTCCGACTCTTTAGGATTTGTGGCAGGGTTGTAAAAAATTTTTCCTTCAATTTCTTTAGGAAGAAAATCTTCATCGGTAAAGTGCCCCTCGAATGAATGTGCATATTTATAATCCTTACCATATCCAAGCTCCTTCATTAATTTGGTTGGCGCATTCCTTATATTGAGCGGAACAGGCAAATCTCCTGATTCTTTAACAAATGCTATTGCTTCGTCAATTGCAGCGTATGCCGAATTGCTTTTAGGTGAAGTTGCCAGATAAATAGCAGTTTCTGAAAGTATAATCCTGCCTTCGGGCATTCCTATCACATGAATGGCATCAAAACAGGCTGTTGCCAGAAGCAGGGCGTTTGGATTGGCAAGGCCTATATCTTCAGCAGCAAGTATAACCATTCTCCTTGCAATAAACTTGGGATCTTCGCCGCCTTCAATCATTCGGGCGAGCCAATACACCGACGCGTTGGGATCGCTGCCCCGTACCGATTTAATAAAGGCTGAAATAATATCGTAGTGTTGTTCTCCGCTTTTATCATAAAGTGCAATATTCTCCTGAAGGTTCTTTATAACCAACTCATTGTCTATTGTTATTACGTCTTTATTCGCCGAATTTACAACAAGTTCAAGCAAATTAAAAAGTTTTCGGGCATCGCCGCCCGAATATCGCAACAGAGCCTCGTGTTCCCTGATTTGAATTTTTTTTGTTATGAGTAAAACATCTTTTTTCAGGGCTGATTCAAGCAGAATTAACAAGTCCTGCTTGTCTAAAGGTTTCAATACATAAACCTGACAACGGGAAAGCAGGGGGGATATAACCTCGAATGAGGGATTTTCGGTTGTTGCTCCAAAAAGTACTACAATACCCTGTTCAACAGCACTTAACAGGGAATCTTGTTGCGATTTACTGAAACGGTGAATTTCATCGATGAAAAGTATAGGGGAGGGCAGGTTGAATAATTGTTGTTTTTTCGATTTTTCTATGGTTTCTCTCACATCTTTTACACCCGAATGTACTGCACTGAGGATAAAAAACGGGCGTTTCAACTGATTGGCAATAATTTTTGCAAGGGTAGTTTTCCCGACTCCGGGTGGGCCCCATAAAATAAGCGAGGAAAGATTCCCCGATTCCGTCATTTTCCGTAAAACTGAATCTTTACCAACAAGGTGCTGCTGCCCAACGTATGCATCCAAAGTTCCGGGACGCATTCTTTCGGCAAGCGGTTGATTAATACTCATGGTAATTTTCCTTTTACGATGTAAAGTTAAAGGTTTAGGAGAATTTTAATGAAGCTGGGAAGAAAATAAATTTTATTAAATTAAACGGCTTGTTTTAGGGTAATGATGGTTATTTCGGGGTCCATTCCTATTCGGGCAGGAAAACCGACAAAACCCAAACCACGGTTTACATATATTTTCTGCCCGTTAACCTGAAATAAACCTCCCCACTGAGGAAAAATAAATTTGGCCGGACTCCAGCTTACTGAGCCTTTTTCAATACCAATCTGCATACCATGAGTATGGCCTGCAAGGGTAAGCGAAATATCAGTAATGCCTACAACTTCAGTTTCCCAGCGTGAAGGATCATGGCTTAATAAAATTTTAAAAGGGATGCCTGAAGTTCCGACCATTGCTATATCCAAATCCCCATAATATGCAAACGGAGGTTTGCCCCAGTTTTCAATTCCAATTATTGCAATACTGTCACCTCCATAATTAAGTTTAACATTTTGGTCGTTCAGAAGTGAAAAGCCAATTTTATTAAAAAACTCCTTAATCTGCTCGAAATTTTCCTGTTTTTGTTCAGGAGTATCCCATCTTGAATAATCGCCATAGTCATGATTGCCCAACACCGCAAATTTGCCATGGTGGGCCTGAATTTGAATGAAAATTTTATCCCATCCATACAGTTCACCTGCGAAATTATTTATCAGATCGCCGGTAATTACAACCAAATCGGCATCGGCAGTATTTATAAGCTGCACGGCTTTTTCAACATGCTTTTCGTGACCGTAAAATCCTCCAAGATGTAAATCAGAAATATGAACAATTTTAAAACCATCAAAGCCATCAGGCAATTTTTGAAACTCAATAACTTGATTAACTATTCTGAAATCGAATCTTCCGTAAAAAAATCCGTAAAGAACAACAAAAAAGGGAATGACTGCAATTACCAGTCCGGTTTTTGCAATATACCAGCGATTACCGGTGGTTTGCAGATATTTGGCTTTACAAAATCTCTTGATTACAAACCTTGAAAATAAAAGTAAATTATCAAGGAAATAGAAAAGAAGAAAAATAAATTTTGGAACATAAATTAAAACAAGAAGGCCTACCATATAATAAAAAATGTTGAAATAATGCGGAGGCCCAACCTGATTTCTTAAATAGATTGACAGGCTTAGAAATAATACGAAAAAATTAACTGCCCAAAAGATTACATAAATCAGGATTCGGGTTTTTAACGAGGTAGTTTGGCAAATAGCCCTGATTCCTTTGAATGTCAATAAGTCAAAAAGCAAAACAATGGCAGTAAATACAAGGAATGGCTGCATTGAGCAAATAGTTTGATTATAAAAATAGTAAAGAAAAATAGAACTATAAAATCAGAAAATATGTAGCATTATAAAAACAGCAGATTACTTTTTTTTGTTGTGAATGGCTACATAATAATTAGTAAAATACATTATAAAACTTAATGTCAACCTTGCCATTAATAGAGAGAGATTTTAAAGATTCTTCAGTAGTTACAAGTTCAATGTAGTCTTGTGCTGCAGTCATAGATTCAACACTCATTAATATTGTAAGTTGATTTGGATCGTCTTTATCCCGAAAAATATTTTCAACCCTCAGTCCTGCCTGAATTCTTTTACTTTCATTTTCAATAAAAGCACGGTGCCATGCCTTAAAATCATTTACCTTATAACTGGCAGATAAATAAATCATAACAAAAAAAAGATAGTTAAAATGTTAATGCAATTATAATAGATTCCAGAAAAATCGCCTAATTAAATTTTTTAATCAAAGATGAAAAACAAGGCAAAAATTATGATATTGTAAAAGCTGAAACCGTAATAATTTCTTATATAAAAGCAATTGTACTAAAACCAAGATTCCCAATTTTATTGGTTAAATACCGTGAATCTATAAATAATTAGCCAAAATTAACAAACAAATTTTATTTGTAAAATTTATTCGGAAATGATTCAGAAAAATGAAGGAAAATTAATTATCGCGATTAGACACATATTCAAATTTCATGATTTAACTAATATGGCAATCAATAAATTGCATCATAAGTAGAGGTTATAAGCGTAAGAAAATACAAATAATATTATAAAAGTAATTCGCAGTTTTTTATCTTTAGCATTATTTTAAATTTAATTATTATGAAAAAATTACTGATAATTTTGGTTTGTCTTGGATGTGTTGTTACTGCAAATTCACAGATTAAACTTGGGTTAAGGGCAGGGTTAAATTCATTTTATGTTGCAGGCGATGATTTTCAACAAGGGAATATTACTATCTCAAATGTAAAGGGTTCTGAAGTAGGATTTCACGGGGGACTCATGCTACAGGTGTCTTTCTTGGGATTATTTATTCAACCCGAAGTTTTGCTTACTTCTGTAAGTAATCAGGTTAAAATTTCTGAATTAGGGCAGGTAAATTTAGCTAATCAGCAGTTTACACGATTGGATATGCCTGTACTGGTAGGTGTTCGGTTGGGTGCAGCTCGAATTGGAGCAGGGCCGGTCGCTACCATTATGCTGAACAGTACTTCGGAGCTAAAAAATTTCCATGCTTATGAAGAAAAATTCAATTCTGCCACATTTGGATTTCAGGCAGGCATTGGATTGGACATTGCCAAATTCTTAGCTTTGGATTTAAAATACGAAGGCAGTTTAAGTAAACTTGGCACAGGAATGGTTGTTGGAGGAGTAGAGCGTCCCTTTGATTCAAGAGCCAGTCAGATAATTTTAAGTGTAGGAATACTTTTTTAAAATTATTGAGGTTTATTAGAAGTTGGTAATCGGTTTATTTGTATTTCGAATTACATAAGTTAAGCTATAATAATCTTCGAATTTCGGGTATAGAGAAAAAATGATTCTCTGCAGTAAAGCCTTTTAATTAAAATTGATAGGGCTTAAATTTGCAGATAACAAAAATCCTGTAATTGTTTTGGCTTTAGCCGTATGCTTTCGCAAGAATCTTTCGAAAAACAGAGGCGGAATCATGGATTAAGAGCCAGTTTCGCCCCAATTTGATAAGATGTGTTTACTGACTATCCCTCCTTAGCCATCTGAAAATAGTCATAATCTTTGCTTTATTGGAGAAAGGATTCTTCCTTCACATGTATGTAAAGCTATTTTATTGTTAGCCTAAAACCGCAATTAAAGCGTTTTCTCATAAATATGCTTACCGTCGCCAGGAGAGTAGAAATCGTTAAGCAATGCTGCCTGCATATACTTATTGTCTATATAAAATTTCCTGGTGGGATAATATTTTTGAGTAGAAGATGTTTCTATAAATATTTTTTTACCTCCCATTTCTAATATTCTTTTTTCGGATTCGGCAAGTAATTGCCGGCCAATTCCTTTACCTCTGAAATCATTATGTACACCAATCCAGTACAAATCGAAACTGTGTTTTGTGCAGGGGATTGGGCCATAACAAGTATATCCAACCGTTTTATTGTCTATTTCGGCAAAAAGAAAGTAATAACCGCTTTCCTTACCATTTTCAAGGTGCTCATTAACAAGTTCAACGGCTATTTCAATTTCAAAATCGTAAAAAAAACCTGTTGATTTGAGGATTTCCATGACATTTGCCTTGTCTTTAGGACTCACCTCATTTCTGAAAATAATTTTATTATCCATGATTATTTTATAGAATCTCTGATTATAAAACTTACAATGTTTTTATCTGTTAAACCCATTTTCCTGGCTGCCGCCACGAATCCGCTGTCGCTGGAAATACAAGGATTGGCATTAATCTCCAGTACAAACAGCCTGCCTTCTTCATTCATCCTGAAATCAACTCTTGCATAGCCACGCAAATCAAAAATTCCCCAGCATTGAAGGCATATTTTTTTTATCTTTTCAAACAATTCTTTTTCATTCTCTTCATTCACAAAATGCCGTACAGTATTTTTGTATTCAAAAGATTCTAAATCCCATTTAGCCCTATAACCGACAATTTTGGGTTTCTCCTCAGGAAAATCAATGAATTTGATTTCGGCAACCGGGAGAATAACAGGTTGGCCTCCATTACCGATCATTGATACATTGAATTCTCTGCCATCAATATATTCTTCGGCAAAGTAAGATTTATTTTTATTGTTTTTCAAGTTTAACTTTTCAAACAGTCTGTACGCTTCATCAATAAATACAGGATTATGTTCATCCATTCCAAAGGAAGCATGCTCCCAGAGCGATTTAATCAGAAATTTTCTTCCCGCATACTCAGGTTTAAATTCACCGGCTCCGCTAAAAAAAACTGGAGTATTTATTCCGGAAATATTCATCAATTCCTTTGAAATCAATTTATTAGAAGTTAAGTAAATTGCTTCGGAAGAGCAACCTGTAAAGGCAACCGATAAATGTTCAAAAAGGGCAGGGGCGAGGTGAACTAGCCTTCCGTTTCCGTAAATGGTTTCAACAAGGTTTACAACAATATCGGGGCGGTATGATTTTATTGTTTCAATATTTTTATCCAGGTCGTTGTCAAATGGAAATGTTTTAACTTCTGCTCCAAGTTTAAACATGCCCTCCTCAAAAAAGGCCGCCTGATCCAGCACGTCCAGTTCGTCGGCCGGCGGGTTTAAAGCAAGTTTGCTGTGAAATATAAGAGCTTTCTGAATTTTCATTTTTTATGAATTTCCAAAGATTCGTTTCATAGCCGAATTCATGATTTTATTAATCAGTTCTTCGTAGGAAATACCATTGAGCCTGCATAATATTGGTAAATCGGAGTGTATAGGATTCAGTCCCGCAAGAGGATTTACTTCAATAAAATTCGGGATACCTTGTTTGTCAAGTTTAATATCTATCCTTCCTCCATCGCGACATTCCAATGCCTTCCATGTATCTAAGGCTACTTTGTAACATTTTTCTGCTATATCTGATTCAGGCACAGTATATTTAACCCGGCCTTCATAGTTTTCCTTGGTAAACATTGAATATATCTGTTCATGGTTATTATTGCCTTTTATTGATATTTCCATAATTCCACATGTTTGAGCATCAATTCCGGTTCCGGTTATTCCAACGGTAAATTCCCGGCCGGGCAAATATTCTTCTACCAAAACAGGCTGATTAAATCTCGTTAATAATTCGGCGGCGTTTTTATTAAGTTCTTCGTATGAATAAACCAGGGATTTTTCCGAAATGCCCTTTCCGGTACCTTCTGCAATTGGTTTTATAAAAAGGGGATATTCCAGATTAATTGGTTTTATTTCTTTAACCTCCCTTATTAAATGGAAGTTGGCTGTTGGTATATCATGTCCGCGGACAATATGCTTTGCCATGGCTTTATGCAGAGTAACTGATAACACAAGGGGGTCGGAAAATACATAAGGAATACGATATGCGTCAAGAAGGGCAGGTACCTGAGCTTCGCGTCCTATACCGTACAATCCTTCAGCAATATTGAAAACCATAGTCCATTTTTTACCCTTAACCAGGGCTTGTGCAAGTTCAATTATGTTTCCAATTCTTTCGGTTTGGTACCCAAGTATATTTAATGAATTCTCTAAACTTGAAATTGTTTCCTCACTGTCGAATTCGGCAACTTGTTCATACGAAAATCCTTGTGCCAGATAGCTAGTTTTTAAATCATATGTTAGGCCTATAATCATTTTAAAGCAGGTTATTATTCTTTCAAAATAAGTCAAAAACGGAAAGCATTTCAAAGCTTCCTTCAGTTAAAAGTATTGAGTAAAATTATTTAGTTTTCTTAAATGATTTCCAGAAAAATACCTTCTGATATACATTTATAAAATTTTGAAATAATTGCAGACAGGCACTCAGAGTTTAAAAACAAAAACTTTATTACTTTTTGGTTTGCAAGCTTGCTTATTGTAATTCGGTTAGTGGTAAATTTGGTATTCAAGACCATACAATCCGAAGGATTTAAAAGCTATAATAAATCACTTTCCGGATATACGAAAATATT
>BBPF01002897.1_pt1 | contig 15429 bp, 15 predicted proteins | sample 1343921 | NCBI WGS metagenome assembly BBPF01 (sample SAMD00019090, study PRJDB2971) | groundwater metagenome | isolation source: The Cedars highly-alkaline
CACAGTATATGGTAAGTGTTGCACTTCAAGCTGGAATTCAAGACTTACAATTGACATAAAAATTATTTTATGTTACTATAAAGACAAGATGGAATCTATTATATATAGGTTTCATGGAAAATAGTACTTTTAAAACAAAAAGGAGGTAAAAAAAAATGAAACCCAAGAAATCGGAAGAAAAGATGCTTCAAAGTATTTCTAAAGATTTTAGTGCAACTAATATTTTTGAGATTCTATCGACAACATCAACACAACGACTGACATCCCTTCTACTCAATGCATGGAAGAAAAGATGTAAAGATATCAAACCATTTCAAATACTAAAAATGTATAATGAAAAATCACCATTTTTTGCACCAAGCCCGGTCAGTCAACGTGTTTTATTGAAACTCGCATCTGAATGCTATGATGCAATCGGAGACGTGTACAAGGATGTGCAACTTTCTCCAATTGTGCCACTTGGGGCAAATCATAGCATCACGGGTATTAGCCAAAATAATGTGATGTCAACAATACGCAATGCGGAGGTTGTATCTGATGTTACTATGCAACTCGCCCTAGAATGTGCTCGTTTACGTCTGAAAAAAAACAACAGAATCGGGAATGATATCATTAGACTTTGTAGCTTTCATCGAGTACTACGCATGCAACCTTTTGATGCATCTCAAGGATACATGCAACACTTTTCAATGTTTGATCTCTGTACAGGTGGTCATGCTCGTAACGCAGGAAGATTTGGGAGAACGTGGATTCGTGAGCATATATCCGCAAATCTCGATATGTTATCAGCCCTTATGAAAATGGGTTACGATTTTCGAGGAATCACAGTATGTTTATCTGATATGAAATTCTTAGAGGCAATGATACAACACTTTGACCTTCCAAAAGATATCATTTTAAGAAATACTCTCAATGATGATTTTGACTTATTTAAAGTATGTAATGTTCCAATAATTCGAGAGGTTGAAAATATCCAGGATGTTGATTTTACAATCATTAAACAGATAGGTCTCCCCAATTACAAAGATTTCTTAACACATACCTTCGATGAAGTCATTAATCCATTAAAGAAGCAGTATCCAAGCATTAAATTTACATGGGATTTTACGAGAATAGCAGGTATCGGTTATTACAAACCTCTCTGCTTTCATATCTTTAGTAAGCGAGAGAACGAAGAGTGTGTAGTACTATCAGATGGAGATACTGTGTCCTGGTTAAGTCAAATTTTTGGTTCTTCTTAGGAAGCGATGGTGACCTTCTGGAATAGGGGCAGAACTTATTGCCCGCCTCTTTGCTCCTAAATAACTATACTCTCAGCCATAATAGTGACTGAGAGTAAATTTTTAATAAGAAATATGAATACGTTTATTTCTTGAATCTATTTTAACTATTCCGCCATACGGCATTGGTATTTGAGGATCAGTGTGACCGAAGTTCATATTCTGTATTACGGGAATATTTTTATTGTACATACGGGCTGTTTCGAGAATAATTTCTTGTTGACCCTTAACGTATAGAATACGTTCCTCTTTTGTGTTCGGCTTATCAAATTCCCATGCTTTCGGTCTGCCAACAAGTAAACTCTTAACCTTCTGTAATATCCCCCTCTTACCCAAAGCATGCATAACTTGTCCTACATATTCATGAGATGGTATTTCTTCAGAAGTTTCAAGCATAAGAACGATATTTTCAAATTCTTCAAGACTTGGAGTCGAAACATTGTTTTGCAACATATCATCAACTGATTCAAGGCATCCTCCCCATAAAATACCCTCGGCGTCATTTGGCGCATCCCATACCCACCCAATATTTTTCTCGTACTGACGACGAGTGTTAAGTAGTGAGGAGTCGTGCCAATCAAGGCCAATCTCATTATATTCCTCTGAAGGATTAATCTCGTATTCACCCAAATCAAATAATGCGTGACGTATATATTCTACAGTATACTTATCCATTTCTCCCTGCATTGCAAACTGTGTCATCACGCAGGAGCCGTAATATGATGGAATACCGTTTTGAAATAAAAAATTACAAAAATGTGAGTTATCACTATATCCCAAAAACGGCTTAGGGTTTTTAATAAATACCTCTGGAGACATTTTATAAATATAGGTTATCTGATCATCTCCGCCAATACTCGCAATCACTGCCTTTATATCTGGATTCTCAAAAGCCGATATAAGGTCACGCATGCGTTCCTTAGTACTTGCATTTAGCTTTCTCGTTGTTGGATATTCTACTGGTTCCAGTCCAAACTCATCTCTAATTCTCTGTAATCCCAATTCAAATACTTTAGGAAAAATTGCAGGAGCCGCAAACGATGGCGATAGTACCGCCACCTTATATCCTCTTTGTAGTTTTTTAATCTTCTTCATAACGCACTTTTAATTCTTAATAAAAGAGTACACATAGCACCCTGGAATAATATCATAAGACCCGTTCATATTACGATATTTTGCACTTTGTTCTCTTATGTCATTAATCACGCTTTCAGTGAATGGTGAATTATTGAAATAAGTCTCAAGATGAAAATTCATAAATATCTTTAAGTATCTCATCTTCTGAATTATAATGAATTGCGTCACCTTGTAGATGATTGATTGAGAGTATTATTTCACCCCTTATATCAAAATCGAGCAAAACTTTATCAATGATTTGCTTTGAAGGACTTTGCTCATCTAAGTGAGTAAAAGCAAGAAATACTCGCTTCCACTGCCTCATTAAGATACGTTGCTCTTGCGAGAGCGAATCAAAATGTATCAAAAAGAATAAACCATTTGAAGTTATATTCTCCCTAATAAACTTCTTGATAATGGAAGAAATATACTTCTCTGCCTTTTCCAGACCTAAACGGTGAATATGCTGATGCGTTGAATGAGAAAAACTCCAAAGTGTGTATACGAGGTCATATATATTTTTAGTACTATCCATATAGGCAACAACATCGGAGGCAACATACGATGAATTCTTTGGCAAATGCTGTTTTGCTACTTCCAGCATTCTTTTACTAAGATCTGAAAAAGTGTATTGAGCAGTAGGTATTGCAGAAGTCACAATACTCGAAGCTCTTCCGCTACCACAACCCAATTCTAGCACTTTTGCTGGATTCTTTTTGTGTAAAAATTTCTCGAGCAACAAAAGATCTGACATGCCTCCAAAAGTATATGGTTTTAACAGATGCTGGTAATAATCAGGTGAAAGATACTCTTCAATCGTATTTACTTTTGTAAGCCATTGATATTTATCTACATATTTATTCATGTTCATATTATTTCTTTTCTACAAGCATAAATATATTCATTCCACGATTTACTACTGTTTCGCAGGAATTATACTTCATTTCAATTTCAAATACTAATTTAAATATATCAGGATTTTCTAGATATTTACTCACTGAACTCTTCTTCTCATTTCCTGGATCAAAGTCTTCTGGGCCAGGCTGAACAAATACAGGTAAACCGTACGTCTTGTGTATATAAAATCCTGCGTCTAAAAAAAGTTTTTCTATGGATTCTTTCGAATGGGTTACTAACTCTGGAACATGTGATGTCCATTTAACTCGCCCTTCATTCTTGAGTTTTTGCAACTCTTCCGGACTTGATTGATAGTTGTTGATTTTGGAAGCTAATGCATTGTGATAACCGTGACTCATTATGAGTATGCGTCCATCTGGCTTAAGAATACGAAATAATTCTTTCGCAACCTTGCCTTGTTCATAGATAAAGCTAAGTGGGCTATAAATACTCACAATATTATCGACACTATTATCCGCAAAGCTGTTTATCTGGGCTAAATCCCCTTCTACTATATCAATACGACTAGATACGTTACTCTTTTTGATATTTTCTGATGCTTTTTCAAGCATGTCTTGTGAACGATCGAATACAACAATCTTTCCCTTTAAAACATCGGCAAGTTTTATCGCCCACCTCCCTGTCCCGCCACCAGCGTCCATAGTGAGCGATGAATCTGTGCAATAAGGCGCAATTTCGCGTCTAATTATTTCAGTTATAATATCGTCTGATAATCGCCAAAACGCACTTACAACGGCAGCCTTATCAACATTTTTCGCATAGGGACCGAAAAATGAATCAAAAATTTCTTTTTTCATAGTTATTTATGGTAGTGTCTTAATATTTTTAAGTCGTGGATAGTGGATGACGTCCTTAATGTCTGGATATCCAAGTGCCCAAGCAATGAATCTCTCTATTCCTAATCCAAAACCGGACGTAGTTTTATAGTTTGACTGATTACGAAGATTAATATACCACTCATAAGGATTGCTGTCGATTTCTTGCCTTTTCAAAGATTCCACAATCTCTGTAGGGCTATCTTGTCGTTGTCCAGACCCTATAATCTCTCCGCCAAAACCCCCTTTGATAATTGGTGCAAATAATAAATCTGAATTTATAACAGAGTTTGTATTTTTAGGGTTTACTTTTTGGTAAAATGCAACAGTGTCTCGATCATAATTACTGAGCCACATCGGCAAGCCTTCTCCCATCGTACGAACAAGCGCGACCTCTCCAATATTGGTAATATTTCTCCCAAAATCATTTACCGTATAAAATGAATCTTCTTTTTGTAGCCATGAATATACTTCATCAAATGTCTTATTATTAAAACTTTTAGCATCGATAATATTCTGTAGTGCTAATTTAGTTTTTAAAAAATCAAGGCTCACAAGCTCTACGATTGGTGTAAGTGCGATGAGCGTACGTGCAAGTGACCGTATGTACTCCTCAACAAAAGGTATTAATTCATCGAGTGTACCAACTATTTCAGCCTCACAGTGAAAAAACTGGTTAAGGTGTCGAGCATCAGGATCCTCACCACGCATTGATGGTAAGTAACAATATGCTTTGTCGAGATGAAACATAAGCGGTTCAAAGCCAAACTGCGAAGAATCAGTAAGATTCGTAAAATATTTTCCAAACTGAATGCTTATAGCCTCAGAATCTGATCCTGGGCCCATTGGAGATGATACGCTTGGCGTCATCATAAAAAGATCCACATTGAAAGCTCCGACTCCTGACCAATACGCATCACTTGTCAATTTTATATAGTGACGGATTATTGCCAGTGCAGCAAAATATTTATTTTTCACTACATCGTCAACATAACTTTCTGGATTATAGATTGGCGGGCGCAAACTATTTCGACCGTTCACCTTCACAAACTTATTCGCATCATTATCAGCTAGGTCGAAGACTTTATTTATGAATGATTCCTCCATATAAATATACTAATTAATTTTTAAAATTATAACAAACCAAAAATAAAATTTAAGAAAGGGCCGAGAAATAAAGGGGAATAAAAATATTCTACTCTAATAATAATATAATTGATAAAATTACTCTAGCTTAAGTTTCAGCTTAAGTTTCGCCCAATGCAAAAATAAAAAGAAAATGGGAACAGTCACTATTTTGATTTTAATAACAAAAAAAGGAGATACTTCTCTTTTGAACGGTAAATTGATTATTTGTTAAAAAATCTTGTATTATTAACTACAGTTAAAAAAGGAAACTAAAAACGCAAAAAGGCTAATTGCCCGACCAAAAGAGAGCCATCCCCTATTTCCAAGTGGCTTTGGTACAGAATTACTTTTAAAAAAGTCATGTCCCACGCAGATCTAATTAATTATTTACAAAAATAGGTTTTATTTTGATTCTTATTTGCTCATTTCAATTATACTCTTTAAATCTCTTCTAATAGCACCTGATGGATCACACTCATCGTTTAAATCTTTTGTTAATTTGTAAATATCTTCTACAGTATCTATGTCATCAACTAAGCAAGAAGTGTGAATATTGAGACCGAAAGAATCAGCGAGGCTTAAGGTTTCTTTCAAAACTTCATTAGTGCTCATAACTACAGAAGAAAAAATATCTACCGAATTATTTAATCCTACTAAGCTATAACCTCCATCCGATGAAGGCGAGATAAATAAAGTATTTTTTTTATCAAGAGCATTATAGGCCTCTGTTATTATGCTAGGAACTATAAAGGGACTATCTGAACACATAACTAACGCTTTCTTATATCCTTTTTTATCTAAAAAATCATCAAATATCTCCTTTAATAAAAAATTTAACGATTTTTCTTTATAAAAAACACTACAAACACCTTTAGGGAAAAAATTTTTAAATAAATGTTTATTCTTAAGATCACTGCTTACCGCAAAAATAATATGTGGAACTTTTACTGCACTTAATTGATTTATAGTATTCATTAATAATTTATAATACAAAGCCACAGCTTTTTCAGAGCCAATACTTTTTGCCAATCTAGTTTTTACATTTCCAGCACAAGGATATTTCACTAATACACATAGTGCTATATTTTTATTTTTCATCAAAATGAAAAGAATAATATTTTTTTACAAAAAATTTCGGCATAATAATACCAAAAAACATTCCTGCCAAAAAAACAACATTAAATAAGGCAAGTGTTAATTTATTTGAAAATGATAATTTGGCACGTTTTGTTTCTTTAAAGAGAATTCGGATTCCTAAATATAATTCGAAAATGCCAGCTGAATGGACCTTGCGAAATTTATCAACAAACATCTTGCTTATTCTTCCATTGCCCACACCATGTTTGAACTTTCTCTTTGTGGATTCTAAAAAACTTCTTGGATATTTATTATAAACAACAAGATCAGTGAGAAAAAATGGATTTATACCAATCCTGTCCTTTAGTACAAAATCAAGCTCAATGTCAGTAAAATATTTACCACAAAAAAAATTATTAATAATCTCCATTAAATCATCCTTTTTTCCTATAAAATTTCTAAAATCAACAATTAACTCTTCGGACCTTCTTTTATCTATCTGCATTTCTATTTTTTCTATATAGTTATATTTATTTTCATTAGTGTAGGAATTGGCAATATTTCCAATCCAGAACTTTTTACTCGTTCCAGAATTAACATTTTTTATCACAGATAAGCACCAGTTTTCATCAGGAATAACATCTCCTGCTAAAAAACATATATATTTCCCTTGAGCTACCTTAAGTCCAATACACCAACACCTAGAGGGGCCTGAGTTTGCTTCTTTATCTTGAATTAAAACAAAATTATGTTTAACAATCTTTTTTATTTTTTCTTTCGTTTCTGAGTAATTTGAATACTTATCACTAAAAACGAATATCAATTCAAACTGATTAATGTGATTATTCCTATTAAGTGCTTTAAAAAAATCATCGTTTTCTTTAGAAATATTTTTAAAGGGTACTATTATGGAGAACTTCTTCTTTTTTGTATTTATATTCATAACTCCTGCCTTAAAAATGTAAATTAAACTTCCAATAAGTATTTTTATTGTCTTTCTGTATAATCTTTATCCCTTTTTCTAGCAATCCATTCCTAATATCATCTGACAAACTGTAATCCTTAATCTCTATGGCCTCTCTCATTCTCTTTATTTCTGTGTTTATTTTTCCTACTGTTAATTTAGGCCTATCTAAGCACTGGCTATAAAAAGCAAGCAATTCATCTAATATGTTTTCACTATTATCGCTATGAAACAAATTCAAAATACCACCTAATTCCTTTAATTTTTTATATGCATAAACAATTTCTTTTTCATTAAAGTTGCTATTAATTTTATTTGTTAAAAATAAAAGAAGCCTGTTTAAGCTAACTATTGCTTTGACTGTATTGAAGTCTTCATCCATTGAGTCAAGAAATTCATCTATTATTTCTTTAATTTCTTCAACTTCAAAGCCGTCAAGATTTAATTCTGTGTCACAGCTATCTTCAATAAAAATAAACATCTTGTGGAAATTAGCAATATTGTTTAAATTGTTTATAAATATTTTGTCTTGGAATTTAAAATCAGATCTATAATGTACTGTATTTATTGCATAAATTAATAACTCCGCTCCATATTTTTTTAAACAATCCTTTGCTGTAATAAAATTTCCTAAAGATTTAGACATTTTTACTCCATCTATATTTAACAACGCACTATACATCCAATAATTAACATACGGCTTGTCATTGTGTGCTTCGCATTGAGCTAATTCATTTTCATGATGAGGAAAATTAAGATCAAGGCCTCCACCATGTATATCAATAGTTTCTCCCAGAATATCGTTACTCATAACAGAACATTCTATGTGCCAACCTGGTCTTCCCTTTCCCCAAGGAGATGTCCATGAAAATCCTTCTTGTTCTTCTGATTTCCATAAAGCAAAATCTAACGAGTTTCTTTTGCCCTCTTCTCCATTCTTGCTCTGCAGGTCTTCAGTATTCTTATTAGACAATTTGCCATAATCACTTTTCTTACTTACATCAAAATAAACATTGCCTTTTTTTGTTGCATAAGCATAATCTTTATCTATTAATTCTTGAATGTAGACTATTATTTTATCGATATACTCTGTAACTCTTGGAGTATAATCTGGTTTTTTTATATTAAAAGAAGCTAAAACTAGTTTATATTCTTCTATATATTTAGATGAAATTGTGCTATGAGAAACTCCTTCTTTTTTAGCTCTATTTATTATTTTATCATCAATATCTGTTATATTTTCAACAAAAACACCTTTATATCCTTTATAAAATAAGTAATTTCTTACAATATTAAACCTTAAGGCTACCATAATATGACCAATATGAGGAGAATCATAAGGAGTAATACCACAAACATACATCTTAAATTCCCCCTCTTTAATAGTTTTAAATTCTTCCTTCTTTTTCGTGTAATAATTGTATATTTTCATATTTTACTGCCACCCATGATATTTTAAAAAAATCATTAAAACTCGTGGCTTTTATTTTATTTACAATTTCTCCTCTGTTTATAAAAATATGTTCTGGCCTTCTAAAAACAAATTATTCTTTCATGACCGACATATAAGAACCCAATTAGTTATGGTAACTAAAAGAAAAGTGTCGCCTATTTACAAGTAAAGCGGAATAAAAATATTCCGCTTTAATAATAACATAACTGATATAATTACTCTAGCTTAAGTTTAACCCAATACAAAAATGAAAAGAAAATAGGAACAGATCCCAAAAATAGTCGGGTAGTAAACCGCGTGGAGTCCAGGAAGTTGTATGCGGGACTTCGCTCCGTACAATTATATACGGGACTTTACATTTTTAAAATTTAAAACTTTGTGCAAAACGGGTTGTTTAAAAAGCCAAATTAACCGACTGTTTGGGATTTGTCCCTCTATTTGCTAAACAATTTTACCCTCAGCCACTATTGTGGTTGAGGGTAAAATTTTAATAAGAAATATGAATACGCTTGCCCTTTGAATCTATTCTGGCCATTCCACCATAGAGCATTGATATTTGCGGATCAGTGTAACCGAAGTTTATATCTTCTCTATTCTTACATTTAATATAGATAATATTTTCATATTTTTTTCCTTACAATTGCTAACCCTGGGTATATAGGGAGTCGAAAAACCTCAAATTTATTTGGGTCTAATTTCTCTAATGCTTCGTATCCTCCGGTTTCGGGATAATCTTTTTTTAATTTGGGATCAACATCATGTGCAAGAATAATCGCATTCTGAGAAAGATGGTCGTAGAATTGTGTGAAATCATGAGTAATTCCTTCAAAACTATGGTCGCCATCAATGTAAAGCAGATCAATGTCATTTGGACAATCGGGGCTCCGTAGAAATTCCACAGAAGTCATTTTGAAATGAGTAATATAATCTTCAACTCCAAATTTTTCCCAGTGATTTTTTGTCTTTTCTTTATCATCCCAAAACCCTATACCATACCAATGATTTTTATCATTTCGCTCGGATGAATATGATGGATCGACAAAAAATACTCTTCCATGTGCATTGGGTTCTAATAGTTTGGTGTCCCAACAATCGACCTTCGCAATTCGTGACCCAATATTATCTTTTAACCCAAGAGCAAATGTAATTGTAGAAAATCCAGCTTTTGATCCTATGACACAAATATTTTTAGGTCTAATAGCTCGCGTAAATCCATAAAATAAAAATCCGAACCCAATATTTAAATCACGCAAAGAAACCACCTGAAAACTTGGCGAAGTTTCAGAAAGTAATTTTTTAATCATTGTTTCATCTAAATATTTCATACGAGCTAAAACATATTCTTAAAATAATTTTTCTTCATTACTTGAAGACTAACATCTACTTTTGTATTCTATCTTATTTTTTCTTTTTTAGAAAGAGTTATGACAGAGTTATGACAGAGTTATGCGAGGAATTAAAAAATAAACTTTAAGGAAGGGTCGAGAATGATTATAAGGTGGTTTCGATTGGACCTTTGAATGGGATTTTATTCCCCGCAACTAGCTGGTACAGGGCTCCCCATTTTTTAAATTTATTCAGCTATTAATCCTCCAGGACCTGCTCCGATTATAATTGTTTCGTAATAATTTTTCATAATTTCACTAACTTATAATATATTGATTTTCTGATAACTTCATATTTCATTGACACAAGTAAAGCGGAATAAAAATATTCCGCTTTAATAATAACATAACTGATAAAATTACTCTAGTTCGAGTTTAATTCATTTCATCCTTATTTTGTATTAGATAAGGCTTTATTAATTTTATTTTTTCAATATTGCATCCGCCACATCAAGGATAATATTTTTATAAGCGTTTCGACAGCTTTTAATAGAATTAATATTCACCCACTCATCTGCACCATGAGTATTTCCTCCCTTAGGACCAAGATAAATAACAGGAATATTGTACTTATTTTGAATGAATGGAGCTTCTGCATAACCCATTGAATCAGAAGGAAGATACTCTAATTTTCCTAAAGTATCTCTGATTATTTTTTCTATATCAATAATCTCTTTGCGATCGGTATAAAGGCACTGATAATCGTGACGCACAGAATATCTTTCAACCGAGCAACCGTTTGCCTCTATTTCTTGTTTTAATAGATCGACTATTTTACTAGCATTTAAGTTTTTAACAGCAGGTCTAATATCAATAATAAATTCTGCAAAGTCAGCAATGTTATTCCCCTCTTTCCCTATAATAATGTCTCCGTTTTTGTCATTTCCTAAATTAAGCCCACCACGAAAAAATGCAATATTCATTGAAGATTCTCCGAGTACTTCATGGCTAAGATAATTAATCTGTTCTTCAAGTTTTTTTATAGCTTTTGAAGAAGATAAAATAGCATTATTCCCTAATTTCGGGTTTTTCGCATGTCCGGTTTTCCCAGTAACTGTAATTTTAATTTCAATAATTCCTCGGTGTACGTTACATATTTTAAGCCCCGTTGGTTCTATGAAAATAGCAAACTTACCTACTTTTTTCTTATAACTAGAAATAAATTTTTTCATTCCCTTGAAGTCGTATTCTTCATCACAGTAAAACAACATTGTTAGTCCAGAAATATCTTTAAAGTCGTTCAGTGAATGAAGAAGGGCAGCAACTCCAGATTTTGTATCCGCAGAACCTAGCCCAAACAGTTTATCCTTATCTATTTCTCCTGTAAATTGGCTTCTTTTCCAGCCTTGCTTGGGTTGGACAGTATCTATGTGCCCAGCAAAAAAAAGGCGTGGATCTCCTTTTGTTTCAGCAATAATATTAAAACGATCTCCGTCAACCATCTGCTTTTTAACTTTTAAAAATGAAAATTCTTTAAGGTAATTAAAAACGAAATCCCCCATTTTCTTTTCATTTGTCTTTTCGTCTAAAAAGCTGGGGATGGATATCAACTTTTTTGTTAAATCTATTAGTTCCATGTTTTTAGATATAAAAAAGGGGGATGCAAAATGTGCATTCCCGAAATTAACTAATCTTTTTGATAATATTTTCAATACTTTCTTCCTTTTGTTCACCAGACTTCATTTCCTTTAAAATCAAACTATCCTTTTGGGCAATAACTACATACTGGACTTCTCTCCTGTTCGCATACTTCATTTTCTTCTTCAGGTTTACCTTTTCCAGATATATTTCTGCATTGATACCATTTGCACGAAGTGCACTTACTGACTCCAAAGAAGTGCTTACAGCACCATCATCACTTGGAATAACAATTACTTTTGTTGCTGTTTTTTCTGAAGAATCAATAATATTAAGTTCTTTTAATACATAGAAGAGTCTTGTGAGACCTATTGATATTCCGACTCCCGGAAGGCGGCGGTCACTGTACAGCTCGGCCAAGTCTTCGTATCTTCCCCCGGAGCAAATCGACCCGATCTGCGGAAAATCATCTAGTTGTGTTTCGTAAACAGTTCCCGTGTAATAGCCAAGACCTCTTGCGATTGATAAATCAATGCGATAATTTTCCTCGGGAATTTTGAATTTCTTTAGGAAGAATAGCATACTCTCTAAGTCGCTAACTCCTTCTCTAAAGATTTTATTAGTACCAGCCTCCAGTGATTTCAGCCTTTTGACAACATTATCGTTTGTTCCTTTAATGCTGACAAAATCAATAAGTTTTTTAATAAGATCTTTTCTAAGTCCAATAATAGAAAGTTCTTCTGAAACCTTTTCTTTTCCTATCTTCTCGATCTTGTCTATTACTTGCAAGACTAAATCTTTTTCAACCTTTTCTTTAGAAAGGTCAAGAAGACCGTTAATAAGCTTTCTATTACTTATTCTAACCGTGTAATCTCCTATCTTAAGCTCATCGAAAACGCTGTTAATTACGGCCAATACTTCCGCATCATTAACTAATTCAAGGCGCCCATCGCCAATAATATCTATATCACACTGATAAAACTCGCGGTAACGCCCTCTTTGAGGTCTTTCCCCTCGGTAAACCTTTCCGATATGATACCTTTTAAAAGGAAAAATTAGTTCATTGAAGTATTCACTAACATACCTTGCTAGGGGGACAGTTAAGTCGAATCTCAAAGACAAATCATCTTTTCCTTTTACGACACGATAGATTTGCTTTTCGGTTTCTCCACCCGCCTTTGCATGTAATATTTCAGATCTTTCAATGACAGGGGTATCAATAGCAACAAATCCAAACCTTTCGTATACTGTTTGTATCTTTCTCTTCATTGAATCGAAGAGAAATTGATCTTCTGGTAAGAGCTCCATAAAACCAGAGAGAACTCTTGTGTTAAATTCTTTTTTCATATTCTGATGGGTTCATATTTCATTGCACAAGTAAAGCGGAATAAAAATATTCCGCTTTAATAATAACATAACCGATAAAATTACTCTAGTTTGCAGCCCCCTTTAGTATCGAGCTTTCACTCAAGAAATGGGTTAAAATATATCAGCTACTATGAATATGATTAGCCATGTGAAAAATTCCCCACTTCCTAATATATATCCTGAGTATCTATTTTTATAAGCGAGCTGATAGCTGTATAGGTTTAACGGAATTGTTAGCAAAATGAAGATCATCTTAGAATTAAAATTAGGAACAAAAAACAGAGATGATATTAGGATAAGAGAAGTAATAAGTGGATTAGCGATAGCGAGAATGGCTAGAGATCTTTTCTTGCCAATTAAGCTGGGAATAGTTAGAAGTCCTATAGATTTATCGCTTTTTATATCCTTGCAGTCCAGTAAAACTTGCATTAAAAATGATTTGATAAAAACCAGTATCATTAATATAAGGAATGGCAAAATAATATTAGAATAATCTAATTGATAGAAAAAAATTGGCAACAATACCATGGCTGTAAAAAAGAGAGATACAAATATATTTTTAAAGCCAATAATTCTTTTCGTAATTTTTTTAAAATAATATGGATACAAAAATCCAAGGATAATTATTGTACTGGAAAATAGAATCAGGTTTAGGTTTCCTATATAAATTAATATTATAAGTGATAACAATATAGAAGATAAAATTATTATCGGCATTAGCCGAATATACTTTCTGTAATGAGCGGTCCTTTTCGGGTTAGTCTCTTCGTCTGATTGCATGTCTCTTAAGCGATCATTTAAGTAGATGGGGTAAAATATTAAATAAGAAAGGGCCAAGATTAAAAAACTAATATCTAGATTCAATAAAATAAGAGAGGCATATACTATGCCCGCAACACCTAAAGATTGTAGATGGCCTCCGAGCAGAAACTCATCTTTTATTTTATTAACCCAATGAAATTTCATTTTTAATCAAGAATACTCAATCTTTAAGTAAGCACTACAAATCTAAAGTCATTATTATCTCATCGTGTAATTTATCATTACACTTTACTCCCCTTGGTATTTTTCCAACTCTTTTGAACCCTATTTTTTTATACAGCCCCATAGCAGGCTTGTTGTCTGAAAAAACACTGAGTTTAATAACTTCTAGTTTTGGATCAATTCTTTTTTTTGATAATTCTATTATTTCTCTTGAGAGATAGGTTCCCAGGCCTATTCTTCTATAATCCTTTAGAATACTTATTCCAAAATTACCAACATGAGATGTTTTACCTATTCCTGAATCTATATCACAACTAGCAATAATTTCATCACCGTCATAGGCAGTCAGATGAACCCTTTTCTTGTTCTTGGCTGATTCTATGCTTTTTTTGACCCACTTACGTTCTTCTTTAATTCCTACCCTCTCATTTAACAGGATCTTTGCATTTTCATCTATCAAGGAGTTGATAAAATCTTGGAATTTCTTTACATCTTTTATATGTTTTTCTGAAATTTCCTCTATTCTTATTTTCTTATCACCAAATTTTTTAGTTATCATGATAATTAAATTATTTTTATAGTACAGAACATAATCTTTTCTTATATTAGATTAGATGAATTCTCCTTTTTCATATAAGCCAACCAATAATTTCTTTTATATATCTTTCCCTTAAATTCAGCGTAATTGGTTTTTTTAATCAGCTGTTGAATATTGAAATATTTTGAATAGGTTTTAATAAAATCTTCGCGCGAAAAAACCCTTTCAACAAGGTTCATATCTTCATTGATATATGTATCGTATTCTGGCCCCGGACTTTTTAGGAGAAGGTTTTTTGCGTTTTTATCGGCATCCTTGCATAGTGCACGTACAAAAAAGTGTCCTCCATCTTTTAAAACTCTATGTGTTTCTTCTAAATATATTTCTCTCTCTTTTTCATTAAGGGAAAGAGAGGACATTATATCTATAACCAGATCAAAGTATTGGTTATCAAAAGGATATGATTCCCCAATATTTCCTATTCGGTAGTCAACTATAACGTTTTTCTTTTTGGCTTGCTCCTGGGCCAATTTAACGGCTGTGGGAGATATATCTATACCAATTACATGACTACCCATCTCGGCTAGGTAGTTAGCATTTTTTCCATTACCCGATCCAAGATCAAGAACTTTTAAACCATCTAGATCAACCCCCTCTTCTTTTCTAAGGAATTTAAGATAACGCTTAAGGTCACTTCTTGGTTCTTCCCCTATTTTTAATAATTGAGGATTTTGATACTCTTGTTCCCATGCTTTTTCTTGAGGCATATCTATTTTCTATCACTTAATTCATTGTCTTCTTCTGTTATAAAACCGTGAACCTGAC
>BBPF01000631.1_pt8 | contig 15372 bp, 11 predicted proteins | sample 1343921 | NCBI WGS metagenome assembly BBPF01 (sample SAMD00019090, study PRJDB2971) | groundwater metagenome | isolation source: The Cedars highly-alkaline
GATGAACCCACTGGCTCGCTCGACGCCGAAAACGCTGATGCACTTCTGAATTTACTTATCGAAATTAATAAGCATAGGAATGTTACCATGATAATCGCAACACATTCAATAGATATTGCCCGGAAAATGGATAAAATTTACTCTATTGCCAATGGTATTTTGATTAAAAAAGATTTGTGACTATTTGAAATTTAAGCTGAAAAACAATTTATTTTTCTGGCAATTTAATATGCGAAAATTTAACGGTACGTAAATGTCACTATTACAGTTAATAATCCGGTCATTCAGATTTTACTTTGGAGCCAATTTGGCTACCGCTGCAGGAATTGCTATCGCGACGGCAGTAATAGTAGGAGCCTTGATTGTTGGTGATTCTCTAAAGTATAGCCTCCGGCAAATGGTGATATACCGGCTCGGACAAACTACCCATACTGTTACTGCAGGTGACAGGATTTTCACTCGCGACTTTGCCCTACGCCTTGACAATAACCTGCAATTGCATACAGCTCCTGTATTAAAAACTGAGGCCATAGTGACCGTACAGAAAACTAATTTGCGTGTAAATAAAGTTCAGGTATGGGGTATCGATAGCTTGTTTGGTGCTGTGACCGGGGCTCCGTCCAAAATATTTGACCTGAATACCGGCGAAGCTGTAATAAGTCAAAAGCTCGCTACCCGCCTGCAAATTGAGACAGGTGAGTACATATTTGTGCGACTGAGGTACACCGGGTCCATCCCTTCAAACACACCTTTTGTTTCGGAAACCGGGCAAACAATTTCCCGAAGGATTAGAATAAAGGCTATAGCCGAAAGAGAAGATTTGGGAATGTTCAATATGGAAGCTACGCAAACGGCGCCATATAATTTGTTTATAAATTCCGGCTGGCTTAACAGCATTATGAATCTCGATGGAATGGCCAATATGGTACTGGTGAATTCCGGTAACAATATTAAAATAGAACAGTTACAGTCATTGGTTCAACAGGCATGGCAACCTGAAGATATTGGTCTGAAGCTAAGACTTAATGAGAAAACCGGAAACTGGAAATTGACATCCAATCGCGTGTTTATTGACGATTATACTTCCAATGTTCTAACTGAAATATTTCCTGATGCAGAGTTTTATTTCACTTATTTCGTAAATAGTATTGAATCCTGGGGGCGAAAAACGCCATATTCATTTGTTGCATCAGGAGGCGATATGGTTTTTAAAAACCCCGCGAAAGGAGTTATTATTAATTCGTGGCTGGCAGATGACTTACAGGTTAAACCCGGTGACAGTTTACTATTCCGGTATTACCTGATTGGTCCTTTGCGTGAATTAGTTGAGAAGGAGGCCTATTTTAGTGTAGAAGGCATTATTTCCATTCAAGAATCTCAAAAGGATTCAGTATTAATGCCCCAAATACCTGGTTTATCTGATGCGGGAAGCTGCCGCGACTGGGATGCCGGGATTCCCATTAATCTTGAATCAATAAGGCAAAAGGATGAAAATTATTGGGAGGAATTTAAAGGTACGCCCAAGGCCTATATCAGCCTCGAACGCGGGCAGGAACTTTGGGAAAATCGTTTTGGCAAATTAACAACTGTCTTTATCGATGGTTCTTCATTCCGTGAACAACAAATAAGGGAATTGCTTTCCTCCAGTTTAGACCCTTTCAGACTTGAGTTTCGGGTGAACGAGGTTAAAGAAAAGGGATTGGTGGCTGCAGCAGAGGGAGTGGATTTTTCAATGCTTTTTGCAGGTTTGGGAATTTTTATTGTATTGGCCGGATTATTGCTTACCATGTTACTTTTAAGTTTCAACCTTAGCAGAAGACAGAGGCAAATTAGTTTGTTTGTATCAATAGGATTTTCAGTTAATCAAATCCGGAAGATTTTGATGTCGGAAGCATTACTAGTTGTTACAGCCGGATTAATTGCCGGAGTAATTATATCTTTTGGCTACACAAATCTGGTCATTGCCGGATTAAACAGTCTGTGGCAAGACATTGTCCGTACTGAAGTTCTGATATTACATTTCAAATGGCAGAGCATTATTGCAGGCACTCTTACAAGTCTTCTGCTGAGCTTATTATTAATATTTATATGGATAAAAAAGTTTGTAAGCAAAAGGTTAAATGTTAAAATCCCCCGACGTTACGGGGAAAAAGTATTCAATAAACCAGGGGGAATAGTTATGTATCTCCCTATCGCATTTTTTTTCTCAGTAGTTGTACTTGTTTTTTTACACGTGTCCGGAATTTATAAAGTTGAAATTTTTTTGTGGTTGGCAGCCGGAATAATTCTATTAGCATCATTTTTGCTGGGGATCTATTATTTTTTGAACTTAAGGCCGGGGGGGGCATCCATTGGCTTGAGTCTGAATAAACTTAGCCTGAGAAATATTGAAAGAAATCTTGGCCGCAGTTTCATATTAGTTGCATTGTTGGCACTGGGATGTTTCGTAATTGTTGTTACAGCAGCCAACCGTAAGCATCTTCCGGAAAATCCGGCCGAGAAAAGTAGCGGTACCGGAGGTTTTCTGTTTATGGCGGAAACTACTGTTCCGGTATTAAACAATCTTAATCTGCCGGGCAATAGAACTGAATTAGGTCTAACTGAAGAAATAAATTTCATTCAGTTTCTTTCAATTTACGATGATGATGCCAGTTGCCTGAACCTTAACCGGGTGTCTAATCCACGAATTATAGCCGTCGACCCGGCCAAATTAGAAGGCAGATTTACATTCGTTACCACTCACCCCTTGATTAATGTAAATAACCCATGGCTTACCTTAAATTCAGAATTTAATGGTGTTATACCCGCCATTGCCGACCAAAGTGTTATGCAGTGGGGTTTAGGTAAGCAAATTGGGGATACTCTTACTTATCATAATTCGAGGGGTGAAGAAGTTAGGATTTTACTTGTGGGGGGCCTGGCAAACTCTATATTTCAGGGCAATCTTATCATCTCACTGGAGCATTTTATAAAACATTTTCCTTTAACCAGTGGTTCCAATGTTTTTTTAATTGAAGCATCTGAAGATGAAGAATTAATCCATGCACGGGAATTAAATTTTATATTCAGGGACTTTGGTTGGGATATGCAGTCGACCCGAGAAAAACTTTCTGAATTTAATACGGTTGAAAATACCTACTTGAGTATTTTTTTCATGATGGGAGCATTTGGGATGTTACTAGGGACAATAGGTCTATCTATTATCGTTGCAAGAAGCATGCTGGAACGCAAAAATGAAATAGCATTACTTAAGGCTTTAGGGTTTTCTGTTAAAACTATTAACAAGCTGTTTTTCACTGAATATACATTACTACTCCTTACCGGGATTATTATTGGCAGCCTATCTGCAATAGTCGCCACACTTCCCACTTTTATTGAGGGAGATCAAAATGTTTCAATTGGTTTTCTTTTTGCTGTGCTTTCTATTATTATGTTGAATGGACTTATTTGGATATATTGTATTTCCACAAAAATGGTCAGGAGTTTGGCGGTCATTGATGGATTAAGAAATGAATAGGAGGTAGGCCTCTAAGTTCAAGTTCATTAGAATTACACTTTTTCACAAATACGACTTGTGAAATTATTAAAGATGCAATTATAACTATTGTTTAACTGTAGAGCGCAACAGCTCTGTACCCCGGAAATTCGTCCCCGTTTTTCAATTAAAGGTAAACGTCCAGTTTACTGCACCTGTCATTGCAGCTAAAACCGGAATCTAATACTAAAACAAAATAAAACAACTATAATATTTAAATGGGGACTTGCTAATAGCTAAGCAAAAAAATAGCAGAAAAGCCAAACCTTTCTGCTATCAAAGTTTTGCATAATTTAATTAATTGGCAGCCTCTTCATTAATAATTTCTATTGCCATATTAAAAATTGTTGCATCATCAAGAACAACAATTCCTCCGTCAGGACCACCTTTTTCAATGTGTATGCCAACAGTTTCACCCGAATCGTAATTTGTTCCTCCAAAATAATTTCTGACAGTTTCAACACTGATATTTAAATTTTCGGCAATTTTTGCCATACTGCCATTGGGCAAACTGTCTTTGACCCTACGCAATTCATTGAAAGTTAATTTCATGGTCATATTATAAAGTTTTTAATAATTTGCTGAACAATAAAGGTAAACATTTCTTACAAAGATTTAAAATAATTTATAAAATATTAACTGTAAAATTTTATATAATAACCTCGTAACTTCAACTAAGGTTTAAATTGTTCCTTCAGCCTGTGTAATTGATCCTGTCTAATAAAAACACAAAAATAATTCTTTCTTACAAGTTTTTTTTCAATTAAAAAAGAACTTGTGCGAATGTTTTGTATTTTAAAGATTAAACTCTTATCAGGTATAATTTTTTGCCAGTTGTTAAGGAAAAAAACTTCCACATTAATATTGTATTGAAAATCGTTTTTAATTGCAATAACTAATTCATCTTCCATTGGATGATTTAAAACCAATTTTACAGGGAAAGTCAATAAATCTGATTTAAAAACAATGCTGTCGGTTACAGGTGCAATAGAGGTTTTAATTATATTATTTTCTTGATCGAGTAATTTAACCATAACTCCTGTATTATTCCTATATCCACCGGGGCTAAATAGTTTTACAAGTATTCGATTACCTTCAGATGATTCTGGTTGAATGGAAAGAATATTATAGGCGGGGAGTTTACCTGGCATGGTAAAATCTAAAATCAATCTGTTTTTCCTTAATACGTAATGTCCTTGCCCAAAAATTTTAAGTTCATCCGAAAAATATTGAAATGTTTTTCCATCAAAAACATATTTTTCTCCAAGAACAGGACTGCAGGTTTGAAAAAAAGTACCTTGCGGCATTATTAATTGCTGTGCCTTAACCTTCGCAGGCATTATGGAACCAATTAGTATAATTAATACCAGGATTACGGAGTTCATTAAAGTAAGATTTTGGTCATACTCCTGTTAACAAAAACATGTTAATCACCCAACCAATGAAAACCAGCATTTTGGTAACGATTGCATGCTTATTTGATTAGTGAACTTAACGAATCTGGCAACCCGTTTGTTTTGCTCTTGACAGGCTTTTTTTAAAATTACTCCGGCAAACGCTTTTGCCATGTGATTTAATTTTACTGCAAAATGGGGTAAATAAATTCTACGTCCGTCTAATGTGATCCAAGAAGTTTCGGTAAGTTTACGGGTAATATTCTGCACCACAACCAGTATTTTTCCACCAATATGCATAGTTCTCGTAACTACCTCAATGCTGCCGATTTTCAGTACCTCCATGATTATTTTCATTCAAAAGTTTGAATATTTTAATGAAATCTTCACTGAAGGCATCTCTAATGAAAAATTGACTATCCATTCTTTAAAACGTACAATTGGCTGGCTTCAAATCGCACAACTTTAATTGATTCTCCTTTTTCAATATATCCGTGTAGTGATTTAGCATCGTAAATATCCCCGTCTATATCTATTTTACCCGATGGTCGTAATGAGGTATGGGCGATTCCGGTTTTTCCAACAAGCTCGCCGATAATGGAATCAATACCAATAAAACCTTTATGTTTATCTTGTATTGATTCAAGCGCAAGTTTTGAGAAGGGACCGGCAATTAAAAATTTACTGCTAATGTAAATTGACCCTGCGAGGGCAATAAAAGAGGAGAAAATAACAATAAAAAATGCTCTTATAACATGTTCTACTCCTTGTCCTTCGAAATCAAATACAATATTATCTATCATAGCAAAAGCCAAACCTACAACTATTAAAACTATACCCGAAATCCCGGCCACCCCAAAGCCGGGAATGGCAAAAATTTCTACAAGCAATAATATTAATCCCAAAATAAACAGAAGTATTTCCCAATTTTCTGCAAGCCCTTCAAGATATAGCGGAGCAAAGTATAAAATTGCAGCTACAGCAGCAGCGGCAAGCGGAAAACCCACGCCCGGAGTTTGCAGCTCAAAATAAATTCCAAATACAATAATCATTATTAAGAGGCCGTGCACCATTGGATTTATTAAGAAACCTATAATTTTATCTATAGTGGTTGGAATAAATTCCAATAATGTATAATTTTCAATTCCCTCAAGTTTCAATACCTCCGAAACAGATTCGGCTTCACCTTCGGAAAAGCCATTCTTTATTGCTTCTGCGGTGGTAAAAGTAAGTACTTTTCCTGCTTCTATAACACCTGGAATTTCTATTGCAGGGTCAACCATGGCCTCAGCAATATGAGGATCCCTTTTCCATTTAAAAGTAGTGTCGCTGCCGGTAATAATTGTATCTTTCCCGTGTGATTCGGCTGTTGCACGCATGGCCGCACGCATAAAAGATTGTAATTTGTCGGGCACAACTTCCCCTGTGGCGGAAACTACTGTGGCAGCCCCCATACTTGCACCCTTTCGCATGTAAACCCTGTCGGCGGCAATTGCAATTAATGCACCTGCCGAAATTGCATTATTATCAACGAAAACTATTACAGGTGTAGGCGTGTTTAAAATTTTAGTCCTTATTGAATCAGCTGCTTGAACCAAACCTCCGTAAGTGTTCATGTGAATTAATATAAAATTCGCATTGTGCATGGCTGCCTCCTCAAATCCTATTTGAACTTCTCTCCAAATTGGAGGTCCGATATTTTCTTTAATGTCAATTTTATACACAATTGTTTTCTGTGTTTCCTCGGCTATTGTAGTTGGTTGTTCCGATACAACAAATGAAGCTAACACCCCGGTCAGAAGAATTGAAAACAATATTTTAAGATAAAGACTAATTTTCATTGTATGGGTATTAATATACTACAAAGATATCCTAAAATTGAATAATTCTTGCACAACAATTCCTAATTATTTGTAAAGGTTAAATACAAAACCTGCAATTCTATTTCTTTTTAGTAAAAGTATATTTTCATCTTTCATCAGATGATATTTCCATTCCATGTATCTTTTCGGGGCATTGCTATTGCTAATAAACCTTCCAGATTACTTAATTTAGCTGTTTTTCTTCGGTGATTTATAAGTTTTTAAGTTTATACGCGGCTTTTGATTACTTTTGTTTATTATTTAATAGTAATTCAAATGCAATACAACCCTCTTTTTGCAATTTCACCAATTGACGGCAGGTATTCGGAAAAAGTTGCTGAACTAAGCAAGTATTTTTCTGAATTTGCACTGATAAAAACAAGAGTGCAAATTGAAATAGAATATTTTATTGCGCTATGCGATTTACCGCTTTTGCAACTAAAAGATTTTGACAAAAGTAATTTCGAAAAACTTAGAAAGTATTATACTGATTTTAGTGCTGAAGATGGTGAAAGAGTCAAAGCTTTCGAATTAATAACCAATCATGATGTTAAGGCAGTAGAATATTTTATAAAAGAAAAATTCAGCGAATCGGGTTTTTCAAAATTTTCTGAATTTATTCATTTTGGACTTACATCGCAGGATATTAATAATACAGCAGTTCCTTTTCTTTTGAAAAATTTCACGCGGGAGGTTTACCTGCCCCAATTAACTGATATCCTTACGAAAATTGGTGAGTTGGGGAATTCATGGGCGAATATTCCAATGCTTGCGCGAACTCATGGGCAGCCTGCAACTCCTACCAGATTAGGGAAAGAACTCATGGTTTTTTATGAGCGGATTCAAATTCAATTAAAGAATTTAATGATGATACCTTATTCAGCAAAATTTGGAGGTGCTACCGGTAATTTTAACGCCCATCATGTTGCCTATCCGCAAATAAAATGGGTTGATTTTGCAAATAAGTTTGTAAATGAAACCATTGGTTTATCCAGGTTGCAAACTACCACGCAAATTGAGCATTATGACACTCTGGCGGCATATTTTGATAATATCAGAAGAATTAATACAATATTAATTGACTTGTGCATAGATGTTTGGTTGTATATTTCAATGGAATATTTCAGCCAAAAAATAGTAAAAAATGAAATTGGGTCTTCGGCCATGCCTCATAAGGTTAATCCGATAGATTTTGAAAATGCTGAGGGAAATCTGGGAATTTCAAGCGCAATTTGCAACCATCTTGCAAACAAGCTGCCTATATCAAGGCTGCAGCGAGATCTGACCGACTCAACAGTTATTCGTAACATAGGAGTTCCATTATCTCATACTGTTATTGCTTTTAAGTCTATCTTAAAAGGACTTGATAAACTTATACTTAATGAAACTGTAATTAAGGCCGATTTGGATAAAAACTGGGGAGTAATTGCGGAGGCAATCCAATCTATTCTCAGACGTGAAGGGTATAAGGAACCATATGAGGTTTTAAAAAAATTAACCCGTACCGGAAAGCCAATTGACCGGGCAACTATTGAAAAATTCATTGATGAACTGAATGTTTCAGATGCAATTAAAACCGAGTTAAAAAAAATTACACCCTCTAATTATTCTGGAATCGGGCTTTAACTCCTCAATTATCTCCATGCTTTAAAATTATCTGATATAGATAATAAAAAGTCATTAATTTTGTCAACTTAATTCTTTCCCCGCCAAACAGTCTTTTTTTTAGCCAAATGAAAAATATAGGTAAAATATTAAAATTTGTTATCCCTTATTGGAAATTAGCTGTTGTTAATGTAACATCCAATCTTATATCTGCTGTTTTTGCTTTGTTTACTGTAGTTATGGCAATCCCATTTTTAGGTATATTATTTCAGAACGAACCTTTAATTACAACGGTTCCCCCTTTTGAATTTACTGCCGAGTCGGTACAATTGCATTTTAACTATTTTTTCAGCAAAATAATAATTGAGCACGGAGAAATAAGGGCTTTGATTTACCTGAGTCTTATTATTATAACCATGACATTTTTTAAGGGGTTTTTTACCTATATGGCTTCGTATTTTCTTGCTCCGCTCAGGAATAATGTTGTTAAGGATATGCGTAAAAAGATTTATCAGAAAGTTCTTGATTTGCCTTTGTCATATTTCAGCGAAACGCGAAAAGGTGATATTATTTCCAGAATAACCGGTGATGTTCAGGAAATAGAAACTTCAATAATTAGTTCTCTTGAAATGCTTTTTCGCGATCCCATTACTATAATGATTTACCTTATCGCATTATTATATATAAGCGTTCCATTAACAATTTTTGTGCTGATTTTGCTACCCGTTTCGGTATTTATTGTTGGAAGGATAGGTCGTAATCTTAAGGCAACATCACTTAAGGGACAAAAAAAACTAGGTGTGATTCTCTCCATAATAGAAGAAACTCTTGGCGGACTTCGAATTATAAAAGCTTTTAATGCCGAAGAAAAGGTGAAGAGCCGTTTCGATAGCATCAGTTTATTTTATACCAGAGTTATGGTAAAAATGATGCGAAGACGGTCACTGGCCAGCCCATTAAGTGAATTTATGGGGACCACTGTAATGATTATTATTATGATTTATGGAGCCTCACTGGTATTAGGCGAACAAAGCGATTTAACATCCCAGCAGTTTATTGGCTATCTTATGATGTTTTATCTTATTATAGCACCGTCAAAATCTTTTGCAAATGCTTATTATAACGTTCAGCGTGGACTGGCTTCTGCTGAACGCATAAATGAAATACTTGATGCCGAAAATCTTATCACAGAAAAAGAGAATGCAATATCGATAAGTGAATTTAAGGATTGTATTGAATACAAAAATGTAACTTTTAAATACGATCATCATGATGTTCTGAAAGGAATTAATTTAAAAATTGAAAAAGGAAAAACTGTTGCACTTGTTGGTCAATCAGGTTCAGGAAAATCAACATTGGCCGATTTATTACCCAGGTTTTACGATATTAATGATGGCGATATTTTAATTGATGGAGTTTCGGTTAAGGATTTAAAAATCAGGGAACTTAGGAATTTGATGGGTATTGTAAACCAGGAATCCATTTTGTTTAATGATTCATTTTATAACAATATTGCTTTTGGAGTAGATAATGCAGATGAAGAAAAAGTAATAAATGCTGCCAAGGTCGCAAATGCACATGAATTTATAGCTACAACAAAACATGGCTACTATACTAATATCGGAGATAGAGGCGGTAAAATGTCGGGAGGTCAGAGGCAGAGGGTAAGCATTGCAAGAGCGGTATTAAAGAATCCCCCCATTATGATACTTGATGAAGCTACATCGGCTTTAGATACTGAATCGGAGCGACTTGTTCAGGATGCTCTTACCAATTTAATGAAAAACCGTACATCACTCGTTATAGCACACAGGCTTTCCACAGTTCAATTTGCCGACGAAATTTGTGTGATTCATGAAGGTCAAATAGTTGAGCGAGGCAAACATGATGAATTGCTTAAAAACGGCGGCATGTATAAAAAGTTACATGACATGCAATTAATCGTTTGATTTTGATTATACTTTGCGGAGAAAGAGGGATTCGAACCCCCGGTCCTGCGGTAGCAAGACAACGGTTTTCAAGACCGCCGCATTCGACCACTCTGCCATTTCTCCCGGTGCAAAAGTATAATTTATTTTTTCATTGCAAAAATCTTTTTATTAAAGGGTCAAAATAATTGAATTCATTGGGTATTGATGCTGTTGCTGTCTTATAATACATGGTTTAATGGCTGTTTTATGTCTTTTTATTGATAAAAAGTACCATTTTATCAATATTTTTGTAAAAAATATCGCGTAAAATTTGCATAGCATCACAAATGCCATATATTTGCGCTGAAATGGTTTTTTCATTTATTAATTAACCTTAAACTTTTTTGTTATGAACAAAGCGCAACTTGTTGATGCTATTGCCGCTGAAGCAAAATTAACTAAAGCCGATGCTAAGAAAGCTCTGGATGCTTTTGTTAAAACTACTCAAAAATCACTTAAAAAAGGTGATCGTGTAGCTCTTGTTGGATTCGGATCTTTTTCTGTAACCAAAAGAAATTCAAGAACCGGTAGAAATCCACAAACCGGAAAACCAATTACGATCAAAGCCAAGAAAGTTGTAAAATTCAAAGCTGGTAGTGATTTGGCAGGAAGCGTTCAGTAACCTGAACAAATTTTTTGTAAAGGGGCTGTCTATTGTGACAGCCTCTTTTTTTTGCTTAAATCGGCACAGAAGGAAACAAAAAAGGCAGCATGTATCTATAATTATCTGAAGTCCATGGTATTATCTAATATATTGGAACTTACTACTCTCTGCCAAATCAGATTTCTGCCTTACAATCAATCTGGTTTTCTAAATGGAAAATAGCGGAGGCGGAAAGAACCCAAGCTAAAAAGAGACCTTCTATTAACATTGATTTATTCGAAAATTTTAAGATTTTATTAGAATTTAACCAGACAGTGGTGATAAAAGAGGTTTTATTGTAAAATTGAGATATAACACAATTATTAATTTAAAAACAATACTGTCCTAAATATTTACTGTAGGATATAAAATTAGCGGCAAATAAAATAAGAAATTTAATTTCCCTAAAAAATATTTCTACTTGCCAGCGGCTTTTATACAGCTCGGCAATTGTATTTGCAGTCCAAGTCATTTGATTGGTTATAATTTCAATAGTTTGGTTGTTTACATCGTCCCAAGCAACAACCCTTCTGAGTTTTTTAGGGTATTTATCTTTTGAAGATGCATTCTTAAGCTCGATGATTTCGTCTTTAAGTATGTGTTGATGTCTGTTTTCGGGCAACTCATTTTCTTTGACAGTTGTGTATTGAATATTTTCTTTATGCCTGATTACGAAATATACCCCTTTGCTGTCCCAAATATTTAAAAGCGAGAAATCGTTGTAGAAACGGTCAGCGACAATAACACTTTCTTTTAATAATGGAACATCGTAAGCCCCTTTATTGTCCGCAGTTTTACCATTAGTAATGTTAACGTATGCAGGTAAATTGCCATCAAAATCAAGAAGTGTGTGCATTTTCACTGCACCTTTGGCTGTTTTGTACTTAGCCCAATCAAATAATCTTAAACAAAGGTTTATAGTAGTGGAATCTAAAAGAAAAATTTTCGACTTGATTTTAAATTTTACATGCTTAAACCCTGCTTGCTGTCCTAAACTTGAAAGTAATTGATAATAATACGCCCTAAAGAGTTCCCACTTACGATTTTTATTCTGATAACTGATGGTCGATTTAGATGGTGCCTTTTTAACGCCTAAATGGTTAAGATTGCCTGTTGCCGAACGTAAGCCATTACTAATGTCACGTACTGATTGACTTTTAGCAAATTGACAGAAAAGCATCGAAACTAAATGAGTCCAACTATTGTAACCCTTTTGATGTTTATCTGACTGCTCCTGTTTTACTAGTTTTATAAAGCTACTACGGTCTAATTTTGAAATGATCTGAGAAAACAAAGTTATATTTGCCATAAGAGAGAATTTGTTTTTGTTGTGCAACTCAAAGATAATTTGAGATACAGAACTTTTTCTCTCTTTTTTAATCGTTTAGGACGCTATTGATTTAAAATTAATGTAATCTTAAATAGTTTTATTAAATTGCTTATTTTATTTGCCAATAAATAATTAATTGTTCTTATAAATGTACAACCCACTTAAATACCGGATACTATTAGTCGATGATGAATCGGATATTCTTGAGTTCCTTGGTTACAATATTGAGCGCGAAGGATATGAAGTGCATATTTGTAATAACGGGCGCGATGCAATTAGCAAGGCTGCCCAAATAAATCCACATCTGATATTGCTTGATGTAATGATGCCGGAAATGGACGGGATTGAAACATGTGAAGAGCTAAGAAAATCGCCTCATCATGCAAACACTATTATAGCCTTTTTAACTGCAAGGGGCGAGGATTATTCACAGATTGCCGGCTTTAATGCCGGAGCCGACGATTATATAAGGAAGCCAATAAAGCCCAAAGTTTTAATCAGCCGCATTAAAGCGCTTTTAAAAAGAATTAATATTCCCGGCGGCACTATGAGTAAAGAAGGTTCAACAATAATAGAACTGGCTGATATTGTAATTGATAAGGAGAAATTTTCGGTTGTTAAGGCGGGAAATGAATTGTTTCTTCCAAAAAAGGAATTTGAACTACTTACTCTGCTTATTTCCAAGCCCGACAAAGTATTTACACGAGAGGAGATTTTCAGCAGGGTATGGGGCGATAATGTTATAGTAGGAGATAGGACAATAGATGTACACATTAGGAAATTACGAGAAAAAATAGGAGAGGAGTACATTAAAACTATAAAAGGTGTGGGGTATAAATTTTTAAATCTGTAGAATGGGGTTTATTAAGAGCCAAATTACTTGATTTTTTGCATATCTGCTAAAGTATTGTTTTCAAAACCAAACGATATTGCTTCCACAACTACTTTTCCCCCCGGGTTTGTGAATTACTGTAAACAATATGGATTCCGAATACAATTTTTTTCCGTTACAGTCACTTCTAATATCTTACAAAAATCTTTTGGTAGTTTATTGCCGTAATTAGCTGTAAAAGTCTGTAATAAACAAATTTGCCAATAAGCAGGGTTTTGAGCATGAGCCGTGATTACTCCTTTTATTGTATAATTGGTTTCTCTAAAAAAAATCCAAAAAGATCGCGTTAAATAATATAGCAATACCTGTAACAGTCGTCAATGCTGAAATCTGTAAAAGAGAATTTTTGTACTCAATCACCTACAGAAAAATTGGAAGTAATGCGAATGTATGGCCAATAAAACTTACCCTTGTTCGGATGTGCTTGTCAATTTTTACATAAGATGTTAATTTATTAACAAAAATGCTGGCCGGTATGTAAGTTTCAGGTATCCCCAATGAACAGGCCTATCGCTATTGCCTCCCTTGATAATTTCCATTGAAGTACCTGCAAACATAACTGAATAACCCATCTGAACTGATAGTTCCTTGGAAATATTCCTTCTGAAGATAAAATCAATTTCGGTGCCAAGGTAGTTATCAATAATTTCATTTTGGTGAACAAAATTATTCTGAAGGCTAAATAAATGCAATACTGTTCTCAACTGATTCTGATTGTTTTGTTGCCAGGTAACTGAAAAGTAGGGGTTCACAAGACCCGCAAATCTGGTATGGGACGATTGTGTAAAATAATCCATGTGGCCGTTGAAACGGTTTCCGGCACCGTATAAAACATCAAAAGCGCGTAGTTTCGTATCGCCCTGTACACTAAAATCGGTTCCCGATAAAATTTCAAGGCCGCCTTCCAGGGTTATTTCGGGATTGAGAATATAATCAACTAAAATATGACCGTACCATGCACTTATTTCCCGTTCATCAGGGCTTGTACCACTTTGCAAGTATCCTGACGCATAAATATCAAATGCATCTATTTTAAAAGTGAGGGAGCCTCCATAGGTAAACCTGTAATTGGTCTGATCAGTAACAATTGTGGATTGAAAACCATCGTTTATTGATAGCAATTGGAGTCTTCCGTATTGGCCAATCTGTGTAGAAAAATACACAAAATTCATCACTTTGTAATTTCCTTCAAGGGTATATTCTGTTCCGAAAATCCTTTCAGATTCCTGATTAAAAGCTAATCCGACATCAAGTTGCCATGAATTTCTTAATAACTGAAACAATACTAGATCATGCCTTAGACTGGCATGATTCCAATTAGCATTACTCAAAAACCTATGATTATCATAAACCAATTCCTGTCTGCCCGATTTAATAGACATACCCTCCCCAATTCCGAACTTTACCCATGCATCAAACAATCCAAAAGAAGAACGATTAGTCCTCAAGGGTTCACTGCCCCAAATAAGAATATTCTGAAAAGAGAATGAAGTTTCAATATTGTTTCTTTTGAAATTTATCCCCAATCTGTTTCTTTGGGCAACAAATGCTGCAGGATCATCATCTAAGGATGGTAAAGTTCGGTAACCATCCCGTAGTTCAAATCTCGGTCTGGTTTCAAAGTTGAGAGTCAATTGCCCGTAAAGGCACCATGATTGTAAAGTCATTACAAGAAGGAGCAAAAGCATTAATGTTTTTTTCATTTCGTTTCAGTTTAAAAGGTAGGATCTAAAAATTCATTTTTCTCATATTGATTAATCAATTACCGACGCATCAGTACTGCATATTTATCACTAAATTTGCTCTTAGTGTTTACTTTCGCATGGTTATTATAGCCATAGAAAGTATCATTGTTTAGAATACCTATTTCTAATGTTTTTAAACATTCCAAAATCAACAACTAAGCGTATTTGATCTAATTGATTCAATGCTTTTGAAAGTTTGTCACAGGTCATTTCTTCGTTAAATAAACCTCTATTTCTTTTATTTTTGAATTATTCTGATTTTTTCTACAAATACACACTCATTGACATGAATATCAAGGGATTAAATTATAAAAGTTCCCTGATGAAACAAATTTAGAAAAAACAATTTTGAATCAAAATGATTTAAATCATTTTTTTGCCATATTCGTGTATTCC
>BBPF01001974.1_pt1 | contig 15236 bp, 15 predicted proteins | sample 1343921 | NCBI WGS metagenome assembly BBPF01 (sample SAMD00019090, study PRJDB2971) | groundwater metagenome | isolation source: The Cedars highly-alkaline
CCAAAAATCGGAATAACGTTGTGAAATTTAACTAAATAATAAAGACTATGAAATATTTACCTACTGTTAATTCTGTAATTTTGTCCGGGATTATTTTATTTGTGTCAGTTATTAATTGGGGTTGCAAACAAAGACAAGACACACCCGAAAAATTGCGTGGTAGAATTAGTATATCCGGAGCTTTTGCGCTCTATCCGCTAACTGTTAAATGGGCCGAGGAATTCAGAAAAGAGTACCCTCATATTCGGATAGATATTTCTGCTGGCGGTGCCGGGAAGGGGATGACAGATGTTTTATCGGATATGGTTGATTTAGCTATGTTTTCGCGAGGAATTACTCAGGTTGAGATTGATCAAGGTGCTTTTGGAATTGCTGTTGCCAGAGATGCTGTAATTCCTACAATATCATCCAATAATCCATACCTGGAGGAAATTAAAACCAAAGGTTTTACCCGGCAAATGTTTAAGGATGTTTTCATAAACTCTCAAATAAGATACTGGAAGGATATATTGGGTAACAAATCATTGAACAAGGTAACCTTATTTACGCGTTCCGATGCAAGCGGGGCTGCGGAAATGTGGGGTCAATACTTAGGGGCAAACCAGGAATCCTTGCAAGGGATCGGTGTTTTTGGAGATCCCGGGATGGCAGACGCAGTTAAGCGGGATTATTATTCCATAGGTTATAACAATATCATTTTTGCATATGATATTAGTACAAGATTATTGTATGAAGGTCTTGAAGTTATCCCACTTGATTTAAATGAAAACGGAAAAATTGATCCGGAAGAGGATTTTTACGGAACCCTCGACGAATTAATGGAAGCCATACGTATTGAAGTTTTTCCCGCTCCTCCTGCAAGACCATTATATTTAATCACAAATGGCAAGCCTGAAAACCCTCTTGTTAAATTATTTCTGGAGTGGATACTTACAAAGGGACAGGCATTTGTAGGGGAGGCTGGTTACGTAGGCCTAACGGAAAAAGTTATAAACGCTGAACTACAAAAATTGCAATATTGATTTACCGACTCAAATTAATTAATGTTAGCCGGAAACTTAGAAATAATCTTCACAGCCGATGGATGTTAATTGGCCTTATTCTTGTAATAAGCCTGCCATTTAGTATCGGAATCGGCCTGCTAATAAAGTCAGCCGATTTAATGGAAGGACAATCAATTTTCAGGCTTCTTTTTTCGAAGGAATGGAGACCACTGTCGGGAATTTTCGGATTTTTGCCTTTTATTGTAAGTTCATTCTATGTTACTGTACTGGCCTTACTTTTATCTGGCCCCATTTGTTTACTTGCTGCAATATACCTTACTCAATACTCGAAAAAGTATTTGTTGGAATTGATGCAACCAATTATAGACATACTTGCTGGAATTCCCAGTGTTGTTTATGGCGTGTGGGGGGTAATTTTTGTAGTTCCCATGATTTCGGATTATATCGGGCCATTTTTTGGCGTTCAAACTTCGGGTTATAGCATTTTGGCTGGCGGTATAATTTTATCCGTAATGATTATACCATTCATTCTTAATATTTTGATTGAAATATTCAGAACTATTCCCGATGAATTGAAAGAGGCTTCATTGTCATTAGGAGCAACTCAATGGATTACTGTAAAAAAAGTACTTCTCCGAAGAGCCTTTCCGGGAATCGTATCTGCTATGGGGCTTGGTGTTTCACGTGCTTTTGGCGAAACAATGGCTACTTTAATGGTGGTTGGTAATGTGGTTATGATACCAAAAGGAATTTTTCAAACCGGGTACCCTTTACCCGCATTAATCGCAAATAATTATGGCGAAATGATGTCTGTACCACTTTATGCTTCGGCACTTATGTTTGCTGCTTTGGTTCTTTTTGTTGTTGTTATATTGTTCAACTTTGCTTCGCGAGTTGCAATTATTAGGCTTGAAAAAAATATGTAAATTCTTTTATGAATAGAACAATTAGAAAAGCTGAAGAATATTTGTTTAAAGGGTTGATGATTATTGCTACTTACGGCATTGCGATAATTCTGTTTATAATTATTTTCAGTATCGTTTACAGGGGACTACCTGCAATTTCATGGGAAATGATTTCTCAAACACCAAAGGGTGGGTTTTTTTTCGGAAGGGAGGGAGGAATTCTTAATGCAATTGTAGGATCTATATTTCTTGGAATCGGTTCTACCTCATTAGCATTTTTAATAGGAGTTCCGGTTGCTCTTTTTATGAATGTTCACTTAAGAAAACGACAGAAATTTGTAAATGGAATTCGTTTTCTTCTAGACTTGCTTTGGGGGGTTCCGGCAATAGTTTACGGTGCTTTCGGGTTTACTTTAATGGTATTTTTTGGACTTAATACTTCTTTACTGGCTGGAATTATTGTTATCACATTATTTATTCTGCCCGTTATGATACGTTCTGTTGATGAGGTTTTGAAAACAGTTCCCAAAGGTTTGATGGAAGCTTCACTTTCTTTAGGTTCTACTGAATCGGAAACCGCATACCGTGTATTCTTCAAACAATCAATACCCGGAGTTATTACAGCTATATTACTTTCCTTTGGACGCGCAATCGGTGACGCTGCATCCGTCTTATTCACAACAGGGTTTACAGATTTAATCCCAACATCTCTGACTCAGCCAACAGCGAGTTTACCTTTAGCTATTTTCTTTCAACTTGGTTCACCAATTCCCGAAGTTAAGGAAAGGGCCTTTGCTGCAGCATTAATATTAACCATAATAGTTCTGTTTATTAGCATATTGTCGCGTTTGTTAACCAGACATTTCCAAAAGAATAAACTTAAGTTTGAGTAGATATGATGAATGACAACATTAAAATTGATATTAGAGATTTAAATTTATTTATTGGTAAGCAACAAATTTTGAAAAATATATTTGTTCAAATCCCGAAGAATAAGATTACTATCATACTTGGTCCTTCAGGTTGCGGCAAAACAACCTTGTTAAAAAGTCTTAACAGATTAACCGATATTTATCCTGATATTAAAGTTTCCGGCAGTATCTTAATTAATGGGGAAAATATACTCGTATCAAAAACCGACGTAACTGAAATTCGCAAGAGAATGGGATTGTTAGCCCAAAGGCCATATCCCTTACCTATGAATATTTTTGATAATGTAGCTTATGGACTTCGAATAAGTGGTAGAAAAAACAAAAAATTACTGAAACGAAGGGTGGAACATTACCTGAGACAAGTTAATTTATGGGAGGAGGTTAAAGACAGGTTGCGGGATCCTGCGTCACGCCTATCCGTCGGACAACAACAGCGACTCTGTCTTGCACGTGGACTTGCAGTTGATCCGGAAATAATACTTGCCGACGAACCAACATCAGCACTCGACCCGATGTCGAGTCAGGCAATTGAAACTAAATTCAATGACCTAAAGGAGCATTACACCATTGTAATGGTAACTCACGTTCTTCGACAGGCACGACGCATAGCGGATTATGTAGTATTTATGTACCTCGGCGAAGTTGTAGAGCAGGGCCCTGCGGATGAGTTTTTTAATAATCCGAAAGAGGAAAGAACTAAAGCTTATCTTAAGGGAGCCTTTAATTAATTTTTTTAAAGGGTTTTAATCAAATTTCAGAAATCTAATTTTTGAAAGAGGAGGTTTGTTTCCTTGGAATTCTTTTCAACACCTCAAGCAGTAAATCCCAGAATTTTTGTGTAGTTCCTATGTGCAGACTTTCATCAGGGGAGTGAGCACCTTTTATTGTGGGGCCAAACGAAATCATATCCAAATCGGGATACTTTTTAAGAAAAAGTCCGCATTCCAGCCCTGCATGTATAGCCCTGATTACCGGCTCGGTTTTGAAAAGATTTTCGTAGGCAACTGCAGAAATTTTAAGTATTTCTGAGTTTTTGTCAGGTGTCCAACCGGGATAGCCCTCTCCATGTTTCACAACAGCGCCCGCAAGTACAAATACAGACTTTACCATTGAGGCAATATCCCACTTTAACGATTCTGAAGAGCTTCTCTGACTGGTAGCGATTATAATTTTGTTGTCTTCAAATTTTACCGAGGCCAGGTTGGTGCTTGTTTCCACAAGTCCATTAATTGTCTGGCTCCATGAAATAACTCCATGAGGACAGGCGTAAATGGCATTCAGAAATGAATTGTGTGTGGCTTTGTCTATTACATAATTTGGGGCGGTTGTTGTTTCCATTTTGAGGTTCAGACCAGGCTCAACTGTGTGTAATTCTTTTTGCAAATCTTTTGAATAATTATCAAAAAAAGAATAGGCCAATTCGGTCTTTTCCACAGGAACTAATATAACTGCAAATGCTTCACGGGGTATTGCATTGCGAAGGTTTCCCCCGTTAAACTCAGCCAATCTTATTTCCGTTTGCTGATTCAAGTTCCATAAAAAGCGGTTCAAAATTTTATTTGAGTTACCAAAACCTCTATGAATGTCATCTCCCGAATGTCCTCCCTTGAGGCCTGAAATAGTTATTTTCAAGGCAGTATAATCAGTTTCGGGTTGTTCCCTTGTATATTCAATGGTTGCCACAGTGTCAATACCACCGGCACAGCCAATGAATATTTCTCCTTCATCTTCTGAATCCAAATTAATAAGAATTCTTCCTGTGAAGAAATCCTTTTGCAGGGCAAAGGCTCCTGTTAATCCTGTTTCCTCATCAACAGTAAAAAGACACTCTACAGACCCGTGTTCAATCTTATCTGAAGCCAAAATGGCTAACTGGGCAGCCATTCCAATTCCGTCATCAGCACCCAATGTGGTACCCCTTGCTTTTATCCATTCTCCATCAACAAAAGCCTCAATATTATCGATTTCAAAATTGTGATTTACATTGCTGTTTTTTTCACATACCATATCAATATGGCTTTGTAGGACAACAGTTAATTGATTTTCATTTCCTTTTGTTGCGGGCTTGCTGATTAGAATATTTCCGGCCTCATCTTTCTTAAAAGCCAGCTTGTGTTTTTTTGAAAAATCTGTTAAATAATTTATAATTTTTTCTTCCTTTTTTGAAGGTCTGGGAATTTGTAGTATTTCATAGAAATAAAACATAACCTGCTTAGGTTCGAGATTTAGTATTTCGTGCAGCATTTTTGTATTTGTAAGTAATTAAAAAGCCTCCGAAAATAAGACTTTTTTTATTTAATTGAATATTCAACAAAGTTGAAAGAAATTCCAATATTTTCGTTATTTTGGTCGGTATAAATTATTTAAGTGGAAAATTCCTTAATCAGAAGTTATCTCAATTTTGCACTCAATGCAGCCTTGCTGGCTGGTGATGCTATTCGTAAAATTTATTTTTCAGATCAATTGTTGGTTGAATACAAAAACGACCTTTCGCCAATTACATTGGCCGATAGGCATTCGCATGAATTGGTTTACGGGGAACTTATTAACTCAGGTCTGCCTGTTTTAAGCGAGGAAGGCGAAAATATAGAATTTGAGACCAGGAAAAACTGGAAGCTGTTTTGGCTTGTTGATCCGCTTGACGGAACCCGTGAATTCGTTAAACGGACTGATGATTTTACTGTGAATGTAGCGCTTATTGAAGATCAGGAGCCGGTTTTAGGAGTAGTTTATGCTCCAATAAACGGGCTTCTTTATTTTGGCACAAAGAGTCTGGGGGCTTTTAAAATCGAATCATGTTTCGAAAAAAATATTTCGGAACAAATACAGCCGAAATTTATTGCAAGAGCAATAAAATTGCCTGTAATCAGGGTGAAAAATAAAATTACCATTGTGGTTAGCAAGTCGCATTTGAATGAAAAAACTATCGATTTTGTGAATAAAATGATTCATAGGTTCGGAGAGGTAGAAACGTTATCTTTGGGCAGTTCCCTGAAAATTTGCATGGTATCTGAAGGGAAAGCTGATGTTTATCCGCGATTCGGTAAAACTATGGAATGGGATACTGCTGCAGGCCATGCCATAGCCGTCTCAGCAGGTTGCTTTTTTACTCAACCCGATGGTGAAAGTTCTGTTCGTTATAATAAACCCGATTTGTCTAATCCTTTTTTTATTGTTAAACAAAGTTCGTTTATAATTTGATTTCAAAGAAATTTATAAGTTTAATCCCTTGATTATTTTGAAAAACCTGATTATAGAAATTTTGTGCTACTTATTTTCAATTTACGATAAGTAAATTTATAGAAATGGCCTGCCAAATCAATTCCTTTTTGTAAAATCATTTTTGTCTGGTAAAAAATCTTCTCTTTGTTTATGCGCTCAAGCCGCACGGATTTTTACTTTTTTTCTTCGGTAAAAAATGTAAAAAAAATGTTGCCACTACAGCTAATTTCCTGATGCGAAAATAACCCACGGTAATAATCGGAGTTTTATTAACATTGATTTTACTGTAAACCGCATATAATTTAAATATTTAAGCGGATAGTAGTGAAATAAAATATAGAATTAATCATGCTGTTTTCTGTACATTTTGATACTATGCCTCTGACGTTTAGGGCTAAATGCGCAGCCTGGTTAAATAAAATTCAGCCTTTAAATGGTAAATTGACTGGCATTTAATGAAAATTCAAACTCATATTTAATCCTTTTAGGAACACATCTTCCAAATAACCGTATAATTACTTAATATGTGGTTAATCCTTTTAAAACAGGATTTCACATAACAAAGATTTTATTTTACCAATAACCGGTTTACATAAAGCATAACTGAATAAAAATATATTAATTTTAGCTTGTTAAACGAGGAATATGATGAGATTTTTCTTGGCTCCCTTTGTTTTTATAATTTGTTATTTGGTATTTCCTGCGAATAATTTGTTTGGACAACAAAGAATTCGTTTCAAGTCATTCGAAGTCCGCTCAACCGGGCTTCATATTAAAGGTAATTTTTTTCAGCTAAAGGAAAATCTTATTTCCCCTTTAACCTACTCCGGAAAAGGCGGTCAAATTGATTTTTTCCGGCTAATGGAGGGGGAGTTTGGACGAAATTATTTCAACTTTGGATTAAACTTGAATTATGCTCGTAATAGATTCGGTCTGAATGTGATTTATTTTAAACCCGAAATTACTGTTAGTCACACCAGAATAACAGGTTTAGCCTATAACGATAAGCAAAATATATTAATTGGCCTGGCAATTTCAGCGAAACCACGAACGTATCGATTTTTGGATGAAAACAATTCGCATTTGAATTGGGTTAACAGTTATACGGTTGATTTACATTATATTCTTGAACAGGAAATTGATAATTGGAGAAAATTTTGGATAGAATTGCAAATACCTTTGGTGGGGGTTGTTTTCCGTCCTGAACGTGATATTTTTTACAGTTTTCAGCTACCAGAAGCCAGAGAAATTTTTAAAAAAATACATTCTAATCCGAAGTTTGCTTCATTACATAATCTGCAATCGGCCACTTTTAAAGCATTCATTGATTTATCTGCCGGGAAAACCGGCGCCTTATCAATTGGATATGAGGCCGATTTTGCCACTTTTTTCAGGCCGGTCAGAGCATCAGTACTATCCCATTCATTTACTTTGCGAATAATGTTTAACCGATTTGTATTATAACATGGGTAAATTGCGAAACATATTATTCCTGTTCGCTTTGGTTCTTGCTTTGACGGCTTGTATTAAAAGCGGGGATTTAAAAATTGCAAAAAATTCCGTTCCACAGCAGCTTGATGATGGTTGGGCGATTGCCACACCTCAATCAGTCGGGTTAAATACGGCACCATTAGACCAGGCACTTAATATGTTTTTCGATGAAAATCTTTTTCCTACGTCCAAAAGCCTTTTAATCATTAAGGATAACAAGTTGGTTATTGAAAGTTATGCCCGTGATTTGGCCGACCGCGGCAGGTTGAGTAATATAAGAGCCGTTACAAAGAGTATAAGTTCATTGATTCTTGGAATAGGAATTGACAAAGGTCTTGTTCAGGACGATTTAAACCTTACTGTTTACAGCTATCTCTCACATTATTTCGATACTGTTCAATTGAAACAGGATATTTCATTATTTCATTTACTAACAATGCGTTCAGGTCTTGAATGGGATAACAATATCCATACCCCAGAATTATTTAATACCGGTCGTTTTCCTAGCAGTATACGACTTGTTGTACAAAAACCAATGATTTATGCCCCTGGAACCTGGTTTAATTTAAATGATGGAGGTCCGCAATTAATTTCAGGAATAATTACTGATACCTTAGAAATTTCTTTTTCAGATTTTGCAGCAGAAAACCTGTTTTCTAAAATAGGTATAACAAATTTTTTATGGGAAAAACATTCCGACGGTTTAAATTATGGTGCAACCGGTTTATATCTTACGCCCCGTGATATGGCTAAAATTGGACAATTAATGGCTCAAAACGGATCATGGAATTCTGTGCAGGTTGTTCCGTCCTGGTGGATCAATGAGGCTACCTCAGTTCATCTATCAGAGGCTTATACACTTACCGAGCCTTATGGATTTTATTGGTGGATAAGGCCCGAAAATAATGCTTTTAGCGCAATAGGTCAGGGGGGGCAGTTTATTTATGTTGTCCCGGATAAAAATCTTGTAATTGTACACACTGCACTTCCTTACATAGGTAGAAATTTTCAGGGAACAACTCTTTCAGATTTCGAATTATTGGTTGATCTTATCCTGCAAGCAGCCAATTAAATTTGTAAATCGGGGTTGTCTAAAGTAAAGGAAATTATTGCAAGCTTATGACTTACGGTTTTACTAAGTTAATGTTTGCCATATTGTTGTTAAAAAAATGCTTGACTGTGTGAAAGTTACTTCACGAAATATATTTGAGCAGTAATTATTTTTCGGTGATACCGCAATACCTATATAACAGAAGGGATGACGCTTTAAGGAATTGGATTTTATTAAAAAAGCCGGGATAAAAATCACCCCGGCTGATAGGACATCACAATGGCTCATTAAAAACTATAATAAAGGTGTGTGCTTAATTTTAACTATTTATTAACCTAAAATTTCACCTGAACTACGCAAAAACCGATGTCGACTATTTTGTCATGTGCAACAACAATTTGTGTGCCAAACCAGTCGATTTTGTAAAAAGAAAAAGCTTCGTCAATTTTTTAACATCTCTAATGATATTTCCAGATTTCCATCAGTTTGGGCTGGTTCGAGTCTTAAAAGATGTGCCAGTAAAGGATAAAGGTCAATAACTTCTATTACATGGTGCTTGTGGCCAGCTTTGAATGAGGGGCCAAAGGCGTAAAATATTCCGTGCATATCCATTTCGTGTGGGTCGTATCCATGAGCACCACCAGTAAAGCGAGTACTATCGCCTACCCAGCCAATGCTCCATGTATTATCGGCAAGTATCAGTATATCAAGTGTCCTTGGATTTCGTCCAAAATGAAGGTTTGTGGGAATTTCACTACTTCTCCATGCCGTTAAATTGGGCAGAACTGAAAGAGCCGCCAAAATAGAATCTTTTTTACCTTCTGCCGCCTGAACAATAATGGCAGGGTTGCCTCCATGTGCCCTTATAACCCATTCTTCTTTTATATGTTTACTTAGGTCAATGTATCTGTCCGGTGAAATAGATGCCATACCATGATCTGATAATATAATGAAGTTGATTTTGGCTGCATGTGGTAACTTATTCATTTTATTTATGAAAACACCTAAAAGACTATCAAGGTGAGTTACCATAGAATTAACCTCGGGTGATTCAGGGCCAAAATCGTGACCGGTACCATCGGGTTCGCTAAAATACCACATTATTAGCTCCGGCCTTTTTGCTTTCGGAAGATTGAGCCAGGCAATTACTGTATCAATTCTGGCTTCATTTGGAATGCTTTCGTCATATTTTTTCCAGTAAGTTGGTTGAATTCCTTGTATCCGTGCTTCTGTGCCCACCCAAAAAAAGGAGGCAGTGGTTATTCCTTGTTGTTCTGCAGTGACCCATATAGGTTCGCCTCCATAAAACCGGCCATCCTCAACTGTTTTTCTGTCGCTAATCCGGAATACTGCATTCAATTCTTCGGCGAAAAAATTATTCATAACAATACCGTGATTGTCAGGGTATAATCCTGTAGCAAGGCTATAAACATTCGGGAAGGTATTTGTCGGAAATACCGGCTTGAACGAGGCAGCTTTAACACCAATTCTTTCAATTGAGTCTAATACAGGTGTATAGCCCAGTTCGGGGTAGTCCCAGCGAAAACCATCCATACATAAAACCACTATATAGGTTTCCTCATCAGTTGTATTTATCTTTCTCTGTTGACAGGAGGCAAATAGAATACCTGAAAATAGAATCAGAATAAGTTGGGATAATTTAGTGATATTTAAATATTTTATCATTTTGAATTTTTTTCTGCGAAACAATATTAGCATTTTAAAACCAGAATTAAAACAATAGGCTTTTTAAATCATGCGTTTCAATAAATTACAAAAACAAATTTTTAAACTCCCTCATTATCTATTTAATAATCAAAAAGCCTGTAATTTTTTTATTGTTGTTAATTGTCATGTTACAAGCTTGTTGAGTTAAACTAACCTGCTTTGATTTAATTTGATGATTTAAAAGTAGCATTTTAGTTTTAAACTCCAAAGGTTTTTGTAAAAATAAGCCCGGTTTGAGTTCAAACCATTTTTCAACTGCTTTAAAAGGTGTTTTAACATTCGATTCTTTTTTCAAGCTTCCGCGACTTCTGTAAAGAAGATAAAAGACAAGGAATTTGAATAGATGAGTTTCCATTTCTTCTTTGGAAGTATAGTGTTCCCGAAGAATAGTATTTGATTTGATGATGCCATTGGCTCGTTCCACCATGCCGTTTGTTTTGGGAGTGTTGGGTTGAGTAAGACTATGTTAAATCGCTACTGCTTTACAGAATTCATCTATCTTAGAGGGCTTGGTGAAGGATTTTCAGTTTTTAGATTTCAATAAAGCATAGGTAAATTCAAGTCCGTTATCTGGTACTATATGAGTGATTTTGAATGGGAAAAATCCTTTACCCCGATTCAAAGAGTCCTCTCTATTTTCGTCTGTTTTAGAGTCTAATATCCAGTATAAGATTAGTCGTGTAGCACGATCACTAGCAACAAACAAATACTGTTTTACAACTTCAAATTTTGTAAGATAAGTTCCATCCACATGCCGATAACCGGGCATATTATAAAGAAACCAGTTGTTGGTTGATTTAATGAATAATTAAGTTTTAAAGTTTATTATTTTTTTAAATAATTAAACCATGAACCGCTTTCCTCATAATTTTCTACAACTTGTACCTGATTGTAATACTTAAACCCGCTTATAAGTGTTGTTATTTCCTGCCTTAGCATTTCAAGGGCATTATTAATTAACTCAGTACGAAAACCTTTTTCACCAAGCTTAATAACCATTTCATGAGAAACTATTCTGCCAATTATTTGCCCCAGTTCAACCATTTTGCGCTGTTTAAGATTGTTATCCAGCCTGAAGTTCAGAATATTTTTCAGAAAATAAGCTGATTTTGAAGTTAAATTGAAATTTGTCATGAACTGAAAGATATTCCATTCGCCGGCTTTTTTCATCATTTTTACAAAACTCTCTGATATTTGGGCGTATAAAATATCATTGGACCCTTCAAATATCTGAAATGGGCGGCTATCTATCAAACTTCTTCCGGCAATATGGTTGAGTTTGTATGCTGTGGCTCCGAATAACTGGGTAGCCGATTGTGCCGCATCTTGCATCAGGTCGGTTACTACACTTTTTATTGAATTTGCTTCAAACCCGTTTGCAGAGAGGTCCTGGGCTAGGTGTATTTTCTCACTTGAGTTGACACACATAGCCGAGCAAATGGTGTAAGAAGCCTGCAGTTTCGATAATCTTTGCTGTACCTGATCAAAATCCGAAAGGGATTTCCCACCTATCTGCCTGTTTCTGGAGTGTTCAATACATTCATCCATCAATCGCTTTATAAAACCCATAGCCATGCCTGGAAACTGCATTCTGCTGCGGTGAAGTATATCCAGTAACATTTTTATACCAGTAGTTTCTGGCACGAGTTTTTGATTATGAGGAATCTTAACGTCCACCTTGTTTCTACCATACGGTATTTGATAAAGACCTAAGTTCTGGTAAAATTCTTCAACTATTATTTGTTGTTCAGGATTATTCACATCACAGATAAAAAAATCGATGTCGCGCTTCAATTCGCCTGTTTTAGACCTTTCACGTGCAGTAAGAAGCCAGTATTCTGCCCAACCCGTAAGCCCTGCCCAATGTTTTGTGCCACGAACATGATATCCGCTATCGTGTTGGTTATAAGATGACTGCATATTTAGTGCGTCGCTTCCAAAACCGGGTTCGGTAATCATTAAACCACCCATGTTTTGTTGATTTAAAAAACGGTCGAATATTGATTTTTTAACATCTTCATGCGCATACTTAGTAACCGGCTGCAGAAACAATGCAAGATTAATTCCCAAAGTAAGTGATAGTGAGAGTGATTCATACGAAGCTGCAGCAAGTAAGGCAATAGTTTCCTCCGGTTTCCCACCTCTTCCCCCGTACTCCACAGGTATTCCTACCGATAAAGGTCCGGCAGTCATGATTTCACGCATTACAAATGGAGGCATTCCTCTTGTTAATGCCATTTGGTCAACATTTGAACGCAAATGAAATACATTTTTCATTCTGGTTTTTAAATTTTTCAAAAAGGTTTCGAAGGAATTGATGTCAGCAACAGTCTTATTATCAAAATGTATAGAGGATATATTGTTTGTATTATCCATGTTTTCAGTTTTTGTAATTAAGGGGTAGTTTTCAATTCATTAAATGATGAAGATACATGTTTTAAAGCATAAAGCTTACGCATTTGAGAAAATGTAATTCTTTTTTGACCTGGAGTTACTTAATGCAAAATTGCTATTAAAGAAGTCGAACGGATAATATGGTATTCTTGCAAAAAAAATGAAAAAAAGTAATTTATGTAAAATACTCACTTCTGTCAAGCTAAATTTTAATAAAATCATGAATTTTCCACTTACATCAATTTTAGTCGAACGCCTTATTATATATAAAATTATTTCCGGTAAGGGAATTTCCGGTAAAAAAATCAGATTAATTGGTGTTGAAAAATCGGGGTTTTTTGAGCGAGGCTAGTTTCCGCCTTTCTGACGATTAATCTGATTTTTTCGAATTTAGCTATAACGGCGGGTTTTTTTGTTTACCCTTAGTTTTGTGGGGGAAAAACCCATTATTACGGTAATAGCCACTTTTTTTGTTGAAAAAAAAGTAAAAGCCCGGAGGGTTTGAGTACCTGAGCAAAGAGAAGATTTTTTGCCGGTCATTAATGTAAAGAAAAACTTAAGCCGGCAAATTAGTAGAAGCTTTCTAATGCTTGATTTGGGCTGGATTCTGGCGATAATTAATAACTCTACCTTTCCCAGTGGCAAGGTAGAGTTGGTTAGCTAGAAAAATAAACCAGGTGATTCTCTGATATGATCTTAGTTTCCTTTATTTAAATTTCTTTCTCCTGGAATACTATAGAATTGCTATAACATTTATAGTTACTATGAAAAGGTGATTAAAAAATGTTATATGCATGTTATTCCTGTGAAAGCAGGAATAAAAGGAAAATATGCCAGATTTCGCTGCATCGTGCGGAATGAAAAATGCATAATTTCAAATTAAAAGGCAAAATAATGTATAGAAAATTAATCTCCAAAAGAAATACCTACCCCACGTGCTGCTTTAACAAGATCAGATTCATTGGTAACAAACTTTTTCTTTTGTATGGCATCAATAAGGGGCAGTGATATTATTTCTGGATGTCGGTAAGCCACCATTTCTCCAAATTTGCCTTCAAGAACCATTTCGAAAGCCTTCACACCAAATTGTGTAGCAAGTATCCTGTCGTAGGCAACGGGAATTCCTCCCCTCTGAAGGTGTCCGAGAATAGTTTCCCTTATACCAAATTCAATACCTGCCATCTTTAGTTCGCCTTCCAATCTTATTGCTGCTCCTCTTAGCCTGACGTTTTTATAACCTACTTCATCTGATTTTTCAGACAGTGCGACACCGCCTATTGGCATAGCACCCTCGGCAATAACTGCTATAGCAAACCCCCGGCCTTTTGAAAATCTTGATTCAAGCTTTTCAGCTACTTTATTAATATCATAGGGGATTTCCGGAATCAGACAAACTTCTGCTCCTCCTGCTACGGCAGCACTTAGTGCAATCCATCCTGCATCTCTGCCCATTACTTCTAATATCAGTATCCTGTTATGGCTGGCAGCGGTGGTAACTAATTTGTCAACAGATTCAGTGGCAATTTGCACAGCAGTTTGGTAACCGAAGGTGAAATCGGTAAATGGAAGGTCATTATCAATAGTTTTAGGCACGCCAATAATATTCAGACCTTTTTCGTACAAAGCCTGTGAAATTCTTTGAGAGCCATCTCCTCCAATACTTATTACAGCATCAACATTCATGTACTGCAATTTCCTTATCATATCATTGGAACGGTCGACTGCACCCCAGGTACCATCATTGTTTTTTATTGGCCACGAAAAGGGGCCTCCTTTATTGGTTGTTCCTATAATTGTGCCTCCGAGAAAATGAATTCCGGAAACACTTTTTTCATCTAATACAACTATTTCAGTTGGTTCTCTTAAAATACCATCAAAGGAGTTGATGCTACCAATTACTTCCCAGTCCTTTTCTTGGGCGGCTCTTTTTACAATAGCCCTAATTACTGCATTGAGACCGGGACAATCACCGCCTCCTGTTGCAACTAATACTCTTTTCATTTTCCTGATTTTTATTTATGTGATAAATTCGTTATTAATCAATATAAATTTCCGACTTAAAGTCGGGATTATTTTGCCGTTTTAAATTTATAATGGTCTGCTTGTTTTTACCATTAGAATTTTTCAATCATTTTTCTCCCAATATTTTGTAAAAAATTTTTCATTAAAATTTATTAATTTTTGAAAGTTTTAATTATTTTAACATCCTTTTATTTGAGGCAGAATCACTATATTTATAACTTTAATAAGCCGGCAAATTTACTTGATTATCGCTCCTTATCAAAATATTTATATGTTAAAAAGCAATTATTATTTTATTAAAATTAATTTTTATGTCACAAATTCAAAAAATTATTAAATCCACAGGTATTATCTGGGTATTATTGGCAATTATTTTATCATCAGTTTTTGTTGCTTGTAAAGAGAAAACGGAACAAACACAAATTGTTTCAAAGGTTAATTCACCCGAATGGAGTAAAAATGCAGTTATTTACGAAGTAAATGTTCG
>BBPF01008035.1_pt5 | contig 15030 bp, 14 predicted proteins | sample 1343921 | NCBI WGS metagenome assembly BBPF01 (sample SAMD00019090, study PRJDB2971) | groundwater metagenome | isolation source: The Cedars highly-alkaline
ATAGAGGCAGCAAAAGATATTTGCCGTAACACCCGCGGACCCGTTGCAAGCATTTTTTATCAGGGAATTAGCAAATACAACGAGGGAGTTGATGTAGTTGAAAAGTCTGTTGTGGCATACGGTGGGGTTCAAGCCGGATTATTGGAAAAAAACCTTACTTGGATAGCTCTTTTCATTGCTCTTGCACCCATGTTAGGATTCCTTGGAACAGTTATTGGTATGATAGCTGCGTTTGATGCTATTGAAGTAGCCGGAGACATTTCCCCCAGCCTTGTTGCCGGAGGTATAAAAATTGCTCTAATCACTACAGTATTTGGTCTAATTGTGGCTATGATACTTCAGGTGTTTTACAACTACCTTACCTCAAAAATCGACACTTTGATTAATACCATGGAAGATGCTTCTATTTCACTAATTGATATCCTGGTTAAATACAACATTAAAAAATAATAAAATGTTCAGTAATAAAAAAAGAATTATCTCCATAGCCCTCTATGTTTTGATGGCTGTTTCTGCTATTTTCGCCCTGATTTTTTACTTTGGCGGAGTAGTTGCAGGTACCGAGAATACCACTTTTGAGGAACCGGTTATTACTGAAATTTTTCTGACCTGGGCATATATATTGCTTGGATTGACTGTGATTATTGCAATACTCTTCCCACTGATCAGAATGTTTAAAAATCCCAAAAAAGCACTAAAGACAGTATTTGGTGTTATCGGATTGTCAATTCTTGTCGGTATTATGTACCTGCTTGCCTCCGATGAAGTGATAGTTTTAACCAGAGATGTACCCGGAAATGTTCCTTTTGTTTTGAGATGGGTTGGTACCGGACTCAATACACTTTATGTAATGTTTGTTGCGGCTGTATTGGCTATCATTTACGCTGAAACAAGCAAGACTATTAAATAACTTTAACGAGATTATTATGTTTTGAAACTTAGATTCTTTTAATCAGAATTTATTTTGCAAAGCACAATAATTTTACATGAATATTTCGTTTTATTATAAATAAATTAAAATTATGGCAAGAAATGTTCCGGAAATTCCAACCGCTTCCATGGCTGATATTGCATTTATGCTTCTAATTTTTTTCCTTGTTGCTACTACCATGGATGTTGATACGGGATTGGCAAGAATTTTACCCCCAATGCCTCAGGAGGATCAAGAACCACCAGATGTAAAGGAAAGAAATATATTTGTTGTGCTAATTGACCGACTCGATAGATTGATGGTTGAAGGTCAACTGACAGACATTAAAAACCTGAAAAATTTAACAAAAGAATTTGTAGTCAATCCGAAAGATTTGCCAAATTTACCTGAAAAGGTAGATACTGAGATTGAGTTTTTAGGTGTAATTCCTGTTTCAAAACAAGTAATCTCGCTTCAAAACGACCGGGGAACCTCATATGGCATGTACATTAAGGTTCAAAATGAATTGGCAGCTGCCTATACCGAGCTAAGAAACGAATTTTCAATGCTTAAGTTTGGAGCTCTCTTTGATGATCTTGATGAAGAAAGACAGGAAGCTGTAAGAAAAGTGTATCCAATGAGAATTTCAGAGGCTGAACCAAAAGCGATAGGAGAAAGATAATATGTCAAAATTTAAAAGAAAATTAAAAGGCGGAATGCCTGCTATAAGTACAGCATCTTTGCCCGATGTTGTATTTATGTTGCTTTTCTTCTTCATGGTTTCTACAACCATGCGTGAAGTAACCATTAATGTACGGCAAAAACTGCCAACTGCGACCGAGGTGAGAAAATTGGAAAAAAAATCATTGGTAAGTTTCATTTATATTGGTCAACCCCGGTCAGCTTTTCAGGCGCTTTTTGGAACAGAACCCCGTATACAATTGAATGATGCTTTTGCTACGCCAGACGATATCTTCCAATTTATAGCAAGTGAAAGGGAAGCCTTGAGTGAACAAGATGTTCCTTTTATGACAGTATCATTAAAAGTGGATGAAGAAACCAAAATGGGAATTGTTACCGATGTAAAACAGGCTCTTAGAAAGGCCAATGCCCTTAAAATAAATTATTCCACAAGAAGGGTAGCATCAATATTAGAATAAACCTTCCCTCGAATTTAAAAAAGGCTGCCCGTTTTCAGGCAGCTTTTTTTTTGAATCAAAGCTTAATATGTAGAAAAAAAAAGACCACAAAATTTTACTTTTGTAGTCTGATTGTGACCCCGGAGGGATTCAAACCCCCGACCTTCAGAACCGGAATCTGACGTTCTATTCAACTGAACTACGGGGCCTGATAATCGATTTTTCCGAAACTGCAATAAATGACTTTAAATTCAAAGTATTTCACATTTCATTAGAAACAGACAAGCCAAATATTAAGTTGCGCGAACAAAATACCGGCCAAAATTAATACTTTTTATGACAAAAACTAAAAACAAAACTGGCATACAGGCCATTCTGCAATAAAATCTTCAATTAAATAAAGTTGCTGGTTATATATAAAAAACAGATTGTTAAAAGAAATGCGGATAAAATCCCTGAAAATTAATAATTCGCCTCTTTTGGAAAAACATTAATTGCCGCCAGCATAAATCTTAAAGTTTTCATATTTTCGCAATATTAAAAAATATTGCATTAAAAAGTTTCTATGGATTACAATTTTAAGGTGATAGAAAAAAAATGGCAAAATTTCTGGACTGAGAATAAAACTTTTGAGGTAGAAATTAATCCATCTAAACCAAAATTCTATGTATTGGATATGTTTCCCTATCCATCGGGGGCCGGGCTGCATGTTGGGCATCCACTGGGCTACATTGCATCAGACATTTATTCGCGTTTTAAACGGTTAAAAGGGTTTAACGTTTTGCATCCAATGGGTTACGATGCCTTTGGTTTACCAGCAGAGCAATACGCAATTCAAACAGGTCAGCATCCTTCAATTACAACCAACAACAATATTGCCCGTTACAGGACACAGCTTGATAAAATTGGTTTTTCATACGACTGGAACCGTGAGATAAAAACCTGTGATCCCGATTATTATAAATGGACTCAATGGGTTTTTATACAACTTTTTAACAGTTGGTTTAACAACAAATCGCAAAAAGCAGAACCTGTTGAGAAATTAATACAGGAATTTTCAAAAAACGGCAATTATTTGGTTGATGCAGCCTGCAATCAGCATGATTTTTTTTCGTCTGAAGACTGGAATAATTGGACAGAAAAACAGCAGAATGACATACTTCTGTGCTACCGATTGGCCTACCTTGCCGACACAATGGTAAATTGGTGTCCTGCGCTGGGAACTGTTCTTGCCAACGATGAAGTAAAGGATGGGTTTTCAGTAAGAGGAGGCCATCCGGTATTACAGAAAGAAATGCGTCAATGGCTGTTAAGGGTATCGGCTTATACGCAAAGATTACTTGAAGGATTAGATACCATCAACTGGTCAGAATCTCTGAAAGAGATTCAACGAAACTGGATTGGCCGTTCAGAAGGCGCACTTATGGATTTTAAAATAAACTCGCATGCGAACCTTGTAATTAAGGTTTTTACAACGCGCCCCGATACAATTTTTGGCTGTACATTTATGGTACTTGCTCCAGAACACGAACTTGTAAATGAAATAACCAGGCCCGAAAATAAAAAGGCGGTAGAAAACTATATGGAGGAAACAAAAAAAAGAACTGAACGTGAAAGGCTTGCAGAAACAAAAAAGGTTTCCGGACAGTTTACGGGAGCTTACGCACAACATCCCTTCACCGGTAATCCCCTTCAAATTTGGATCAGCGATTACGTTCTGGCAGGATATGGTACAGGAGCAATTATGGCAGTTCCTGCGCACGACAGCAGAGATTATATTTTTGCCAAGACTTTCGAATTGCCAATAATTGAGGTTGTTTCAGGTGGAATTATACCCGAAGGAAGCTACGATGCTAAAGAAGGAATTCTTATAAATTCAGATTTTCTGAACGGTTTAAATGTACCCGATGCAATTACACGAACAAACGAAGAAATTAAAAAAAATGGTTCCGGAATAAAAAAAATCAATTACCGATTGCGCGATGCTATTTTCAGCAGACAGCGATACTGGGGAGAACCAATACCGATCTATTACAAAAACAATATCCCCTACCCCCTTCCAGAAAATAAATTACCACTATTGCTGCCTGAAGTGGACTCCTATTTGCCAACTGAAAAAGGAGAACCGCCGCTTGGCCGCGCAAAAAACTGGAAAACAACAGAAGGGTTTCCGCTCGAATTAAACACCATGCCGGGCTTTGCGGGTTCATCAGCTTATTATCTCAGGTACATGGATCCGAAAAATGATAAAGCACTTGTTTCTTCTGAAGCTAATAATTATTGGCAGGATGTTGATTTATACATTGGGGGAACCGAACATGCAACCGGCCATTTAATTTATGCCAGATTCTGGAACAAATTTTTGTTCGATATCGGCATGGTATGTAAAGACGAGCCATTTAAGAAACTTGTAAACCAGGGAATGATACAGGGCAGGTCGAATTTTGTTTACAGGGTAAAAAAGAAATTAAGTGAAAAAGTTTTATTCCAAATTTTGCAGGATAGAGGCCAAAAAACAGAGTTTTCTGCAAATGAAAAAATATTAAAAAGAGGTTTTATTGTTGATGAGCAAAAGTCAATTATTTATATTTTCAGAAAGAAAAATAACATTAATACTTTAAAAGTTGTGTTTAATGGGAAAAAATATTCATTGAAAGTTATACAAATTGACAATGCCATTTTCAATCTAATTAATAACAAAGATTTTAAAATTAAACCCGGAAAAACAAATTGGTCAAAAATAATAGGTGCAAACCTTTTCATTTCTTCGCGATACGCTAACCCTCAGGAAACTATGCCCATACATGTTGATGTAAATATAGTTCATAATGATTTGCTTGATGTGAAGGCATTCAAAAGGTGGAACCCCGAATACGCCAATGCCAAATTTATTACTGAACCGGATGGAAATTACCATTGCGGATGGGCAGTAGAAAAAATGTCAAAATCGCTTTATAATGTTGTGAACCCTGATGATATAATTGAAAAATACGGGGCTGATACCCTTCGCATGTATGAAATGTTTCTCGGCCCGCTTGAACAATCGAAACCTTGGGACACAAACGGAATTGAAGGAGTTCACAAGTTTTTCAGAAAGCTTTGGAAACTTTTCCATAACAACCGCAATGAGGTTGAATTAATAAACGAAGAACCGATTCCCGATGAACTGAAAGTTATTAACAAAACAATAAAAAAAGTTACTGAAGATATTGAAAATTTTTCATTTAACACTGCAGTAAGTGCATTTATGATATGTGTAAATGAACTTTCGGCTCTTAAATGCAGAAAAAGTAAAATTTTAAGTGATTTGACTATTATTTTATCACCATTTGCACCTCACATTGCAGAAGAATTATGGCAAATTCTCGGCAATTCGTCAAGTGTTGCCAATTCAAAATTTCCAGAATATAATCCTGCATACCTTATTGAATCTTTGTTTGAATACCCAGTTTCCTTTAACGGCAAACTACGTTTAAAAATCACCTTAGGGGCTGATTTAACTTCAAAGGAAATTGAAAAAGAAGTATTGCAGAATGAGGGAGTTTTGAAATTTCTTAAAGGCTCACAACCCAAGAAAATTATAATTGTTCCAAAAAAAATTGTAAATATTGTTGTTTAATGGTATGACAAATTCTGCAAAAAATAAATTTAAAATATTCCGCACATACTTTGTAATAACATTTGGGCTTTTTCTCACCGCATTGGGGTGGACAGCTTTTTTAATACCAACCGGAATTACAGGTGGAGGAATAACAGGAGCAAGTACCATAATATATTTCGCCACAGGAATCCCTGTGGGAATTACCTTGCTCATTATTAACCTATTTCTGTTTTTACTGGCAATAAGGATACTTGGTAAAAATTTCGGAATAAAAACTTTTTATGGAATACTGTTATTATCATTATTTCTGAGCGGATTACAACAAGTCATTAAAGAACCTTTTGTAAGCGATGCTTTTATGGCCGCTGTAATTGGAGGAATATTGTCTGGAGCAGGGGTGGGAATTGTTTTTACTCAGGGAGGCAGCACAGGCGGAACAGACATTATTGCAATGATAATTAACAAATACCGGAATATAAGCCCGGGAAGGGTTATCCTGTATTTCGATGTTTTAATAATTTCTTCATCCTACCTTGTGTTTCAATCAATTGAAAAAATGGTGTTTGGGTATGTAACAATGGCCATAACCGTATATGTAATCGATCTAGTTCTTTCCGGTGCAAAGCAATCGTTTCAGGTATTTATTTTTTCTTCTAATCACGAAAAAATTGCTGAACGGATTGCATTGGAATTAAACAGGGGCATTACCACTTTGGATGGTCAGGGATGGTACACTAAACAAGATACCAAAATCATACTTGTTCTCGTTCGTAAGCATGAAACAAGTCAGTTAATGCGTATTGTCAAAGAAACCGACCCTGATGCCTTTATGTCAATGAGTAGTGCAATGGGTGTTTTCGGGAAAGGATTTGAAAAAATCAGGCCCTGATATTTTCTTTGAACAATAGGTTTTGCTGGTAATTTAAAATATGCAATCTTAAATCGGTATTAATTTTTTTATGAAAAAAGAATTTCTTGGATTATTATTCATTTCAATACTCTTTGCCTTTTTGTTAAATTATTTCTATATACCTCGCCAGGCAATTTTTACTGACCCTTACTCAGATGATTCAGATTCCCTTGAAATAATTTTAGAAATTCGGCGAGAATTTGGGATACCGGTTGATTCATTTGATATTGTAAGGGGGAAAATTTTACGCAATCAGAATATCGGATTAATTTTAAAAGGATTCAACCTTGAAAATGGCGTATTTAACGAATTACACAACATTCGAACCGATGTATTTGACCCACGGAGAGTAAAAGCAGGGAACAACTGGAGTGCCTTTTTAAAACCCGACAGCCTTAATAAGCTGAAATACTTTGTTTATGAACATTCACCCATAAATTATGTATTTTTCGACTTTACTGATTCGCTTGTGGTAGAAAAACGCGAAAAGGAGGTTTCCACAAGAATAAAGGAAGGCGCTGGAATAATTACGTCATCATTGTGGAACTCAATGATAGAAAACAGTTTAAATCCTTCTATTGCAATTTATTTATCAGAAATTTATGCATGGACAATTGACTTTTTCGGATTGCAAAAGGGAGATGGATTTAGAATAATTTATGAAGAATATTATGTGGAAGATAAATCTGTTGGGCTTGGCAGAATTATTGCAGGAAGTTTTTTTCACATGGGCGTTGAAAATTTTGCAATTCCTTTTGTTCAGGACAGTGTAAATCATTTTTTTGATAATGAAGGTAATAGTCTGCGCCGAACCTTTTTAAAAGCTCCTCTCAGGTATTCAAGAATTTCATCAAGGTTTTCCCATAGCAGGTTGCATCCGATTCTAAAAATAAGAAGGCCACATCACGGAATTGACTATGCTGCACCTTCTGGCACTCCGGTTTTTGCCATTGGCGATGGTAAAATAACAGTAGCCAGAAATGAAGGCGCAGCAGGCAAAATGATTAAAATAAGGCATAACAGCGTTTATACAAGCGGCTATCTTCATTTAAGAAATTTCGCGAAGGGAATTACTACCGGCAAATATGTTAAGCAAGGTGATATTATTGGTCATGTTGGTTCTACCGGACTATCAACAGGAGCACATCTTGATTTCAGAATATGGAGAAACGGACATGCTACCGATCCACTATCCATTAATTCCCCATCGGTAGAGCCTGTAAGGGAAGAAAATAAATCAGAATTCTTTAAAACCAGCGATTATTGGGTAAGCCGTCTTTCCAAAATTCAATTGACCGGGCAATAAATTGTTCAATTACAGCCGGATAATAAAGATATTCCAACTGCTGAACCCTAAGTGCAAGCGACTCAGCGGTATCGTTCATAAAAACAGGACATTTTTTCTGGAAAATAATTTTCCCCTTGTCGTATTCTTCATTTATTAGATGGATGGTAATTCCCGATTCTTCCATTTTATTTTCCAAAACTGCGTTGTGAACATTCAGGCCATACATTCCTTTTCCCCCGAAATAAGGCAAAAGCGCCGGATGAATGTTAATTATCCTTTCGGGAAATTCCAGTAAAAATGATTTTGGAACCTGAAGGAGAAAACCTGCCAAAATAATTAATGTAATTTTATAGTCTTTAAGAATTTCTACAACCCTGGATGAGTTATAAAAATCATTCTTATTAAAAACCACGAAAGGAACCTTTAATTCACCTGCTTTATAAATCACCCCGGCATCTTTATTATTGGATAACACCAGAGAAACCCTTACAGTATGGTGGTTATGGAAATATTTTATGATATTTTGAGCATTGGTGCCCGAGCCTGAAGCGAAAATCGCAATATTATTCATTCGAAAAATGTTAAAATTATAAAACCCTTGTTAATTAAGGCGATTACACATCTTTGAATGGGAAGTTTTATACGTCGGTTCAAAAAAACTACTAACAATATTTGTAAATATTGATAAATTAATTTTCTTTGCAAAGTTAAATTTATTAATAATTAAAACCTTACTAGTTATGTCGGACATTGCATCAAGAGTAAAAGCTATTATTGTTGATAAGCTTGGAGTAGACGAAAGCGAAATTACCCCCGAAGCCAGTTTCACAAATGATTTAGGTGCAGATTCGCTTGACACTGTAGAATTGATTATGGAGTTTGAAAAAGAATTCAATATGTCGATTCCAGATGATAAAGCTGAAAAAATCAGTACTGTTGGAGATGCTATCAAATTCCTTGAGGAAAACGTTAAATAGTTTTTGTTTAACTTTGTTTAATCCTTATTAATTATGGAATTAAAACGGGTAGTTGTTACAGGACTGGGCGCTATCGCCCCTTTAGGCAATACAGTTTCAGAATTCTGGGACAATTTACTTAATGGAAAAAGCGGCTCAGACCTGATTACTCGTTTTGATACAACAAAATTTAAAACAAAGTTTGCCTGTGAAGTAAAAAATTACGATCCCGCAGTATATTTTGACAGAAAAGAGGCGAAAAAACTTGACTTGTATGCCCAATATGCCATGATTGCGGCTGAGGAAGCACTAAAAGATTCAAACCTCGATATTTCTGCCATAGATTTAGATAAAGCTGGTGTAATTTGGGCATCTGGAATTGGTGGTATTAATACTATCATTGATGAATTAAGGGAATATTTTAAGGGCGATGGGACACCTCGATTTAGTCCTTTTTTCATACCTAAAATGATTTCCGACATTGCATCAGGACATATTTCAATGAAGTATGGTTTCTGTGGTCCCAACTTCTGCACAGTTTCTGCTTGCGCATCTTCAACCAATGCCATAATTGATGCCTTCAATTATATCAGGTTGGGCAAAGCTAATATATTCATAACAGGTGGTTCCGAAGCAGCCATTAGTCCTGCCGGACTGGGAGGTTTCAATGCAATGATGGCCCTATCAACCAACAACGAAGAATATATAACCGCATCCAGACCATTCGACGTTTCCCGCGACGGGTTCGTAATGGGAGAAGGTGGAGCCGGTATTATTCTTGAAGAATACGAACATGCCATAAACAGAGGAGCCAAAATATATGCCGAAATTATTGGTGGCGGCATGTCGGCAGATGCTTACCACCTTACTGCTCCGCATCCCGAAGGACTTGGAGCCTACAAGGTGATGAAAAACTCCATCGAAGATGCAGGAATAACTCCCGAAATGGTTGATTATATTAATGTGCATGGGACGGCTACTCCCCTGGGAGATGTTGCCGAACTGAAGGGCGTTATTAAATTATTCGGCGAACATTCCTTTAAATTGAATATAAGCGCTACAAAATCAACAACAGGACATTTGCTTGGAGCAGCCGGTATTATTGAAGGTATAGCAGCTATTCTCTCAGTTAAAAATGATATTATTCCGCCAACTATGCATGTGAAGAATCTTGATCCAGAGATTGACCCCAAATTTAATCTTACCCTGAATAAAGCGCAAAAACGTATTGTAAATATTGCCATAAGTAATACGTTTGGTTTTGGCGGACATAATTCCTCCATTGTTATAAAAAAATTCCCCAAGTCTTAACTAATTGGTATAAAAAAACATTTTGCTTTCCCTTAAACAATTTCTCCATTCGCTTAAATTTTCAAAGAAAATAACAAAGCTTATTGGTTCCCGACCCGGAAATATTAAGCTGTACGAGTTGGCTTTTACACATAGGTCAGCGACAATTGTTTTGGATGATGGAAGCCATTTTAATAACGAAAGGCTTGAATTCTTGGGTGATTCAATTCTTGGTGCGATAATTACCGATTACCTCTTCAATCAATTCCTATACAGAAACGAGGGCAATCTCTCAAAAATGCGGGCTAAAATTGTAAACAGAGATTTCCTTAACTCAATGGCTCAGAAGATGGGTATGCAAAACTATCTTATTTCTCATTTAAACGGGTCTCTGCATAAAAAACATGTTTATGGAAATACGTTAGAGGCACTTATAGGAACTATTTATATTGACAAAGGATTTAAGAAAACCCGTAAATTTGTTCACGAAAAAATTATAAAACCGTATGTGGATCCACTATGGATTGTGTCAGATGATAGCGATTATAAAAGCCTGCTAATGCAATGGGGGCAAAAAAACAAACAGGAAATAAGTTTTGATAATATTGAAAGGCGTGATGATAAATTAAATCACCCGGTTTTTATTTCATCAGTTAAAATTATGAACAATTATGTTGGAGCAGGTACAGGCCTTACCAAAAAAGAAGCTCAGCAACATGCCGCTAAACTGGCTCTTGAAAATATTAGCCAGTAAATCTGGTTTAACTTCTCCCCCTTTTTAATTACCTTTGGTTTATAATATTTCATTCAAATTGTTGGTTTGAAGAAAAAAGTTCATAAGCTTGATTCCACTCTGCAGCAAAACTTCCTGCTTATAGGCATTTCATCGTATGAAAACGATTACAGGCTTTGCTGGGATTTGAACAACTGCCTGAATTCAGATTTACAAAGAATTGAGAATCTTGAGGTACTCGATAATAAGACAAACAAATTACAAAAGTTTCCGGTATTTTATTTTGAGGATGAAAACAAACACAGGGGCCTCCGACTAATTGGCAACCGCTGCGAGGATGGTTTTCTGATAGGAGAATGGAAAAACATTGATTATTTACTGAAAATATCGGGAGAAATCAAGAGCAAAGACCTTTTAGAGATTCACAGTAAAATTAAACTTTCAAAACTTGTACAAGCTTCTGCAATTCTTGAACCCAGGCAAAACAGAACCATTCAATTACTGAATTCCATCCATTAGGTTAATTCCACATTAAAATTAGACTTCTTCTTACCCTGGGCAGGTTTTTAAGGGCTATTGGTGTTCCCATTTTGCTGGTTTTTGCAATAATGTAATTAAACCCAATTTGAATTATTGGCCGGTCTAATTACTGAATATTCTGGCATTAAAAAATCAATTATTATAGCCCCGCAGGTCGAATTGTTCCTATCTTCTAATTTTCCCTTTATTGTTTTGTCTGGCATCGGCACCCCTTTTTGATTGCTCAGAAACGATTATCCTGAATTTCTTACCGTCGGAGGTTATAATTTGATACTCCCCTTTTTCAGAATTTTCAATTAATTCAAAATCCCCGTTATTCAAAATTATTTTCAAATCATTAATTTCCACTATTCTGTTCCCACTTCCCCTTTGCATAATTACAACTCTGCGTTCCTCATCGCCTGGTTTTTTCCCTACTTCTTTTTCAATATTAACTGTTTTTGTTTTAGGAGTTTTTTCAATTACAACCTTCTTTTCATCAATTTTTTGGTCTTTTACAATTACTACTTCTCTTCTTTCGCCTCCATTACCTTTGTAAAAATGAACTTGCCGGGGAATGAAATCATCTTTCGATTGTTTTATTCTAATTCTGAGTGAATCGAACTCAGTTTGGCTTTTTTCAAGAAAATAATTTAACTCATCGATGGCTTTTTGATACTCTTCGGTGTCCTTTATTTTGCCCTTTACTTCGCGCATTTTATCTATCACCTGTATTATTAAAGAGTCAACTTCTTCAATCTGCGATTCAATGAATTCACGGTTAATCCGTGGTTTCCATTCCTTAATTGTATCTCCTCCCCTGCGAATCTCAATATGCTCAAATTCATGGGAATTATCCACTAATCGCTCATTTTTTTCTGAAAATTTGTAAACAGTAGTATCAGATAGTCCATTGCTGTTTTCAACTACTACATGAATTTTTATTGTACCCGGCCTTTTTCCCCCCTTTTCCTGCGAATAGGTATAAGGGAAAACTAAATATAAAGCCATCACAATTGAAAATATAAATTTTTGGTTCATCTTTATAGGTTTAAGTCAAAGGTGTTGAAACAAAGCTACAATGAACTTTAGTTAATTGGTTTTAATGTATGTTAAAAAGTGTTAACCATTGCCCAAACAGCAAGTTTACAACTTATATTTGTGAAATATGAGCCGTAAAGTAATTTGGTTATTAATTATAGTCATGTCAATTGTTTCTCTTGGTTTGATTGCCATGCAATCTTACTGGATTACAAATGCCATTGATGTGAAGGAGCAGCAGTTCAGACATTTGGCTTTTCGTACCCTTGGTGGTGTTATACAGGAAATTGAAAAACACGAAGCTGCCAGCCTGGTATTAAATGAACTTGGTCCCTATATGCTTGATAGTTTGCTGTATTCATCAAAATTCAGAGGAAAAATTAATCAGCATTCCACCCATCAAAGTCAATCATCCGTGAGCATACACGGCAATAATACTTATTATTTCAGAAATTTTTCCACACAGGGTACCCTAGATCAGGATTTGCTTGAAAAATATTTTTCGAGCCTTGCCCGATCGGGGTTTTTCCTTTCAGAAATTGATTCTGCTCTTTTACATTCAAGCCAAATTTCATCGGTAAATAATTTTTATAATGAATTTGTAAATGATTTTGCAAAAAAAACCTTGCTGGTAGAACGAGTGCTTAACCGAATGATGAATTTTAACTGGGAAATTGAGGACAGAGTTAACAAGGCACTTTTAGACTCAATTTTATCTAAAGAATTTAAAAGTGCTGGAATAAATACAAGGTATGAATACGGCGTAAAAAACACCTATGGAGAATATGTTATCCAATCTGAAAATTTCCGGGAGAACCCCTTGGTTTTTATGCGACAATTGTTTCCAAACGATGTATTCAAAAAACAAAATTTTCTGGCAATTTATTTTCCGGAACAAAAATCTTACATATTCCAGTCGCTGGGCTTTATGATTTTTACTTCAACCATACTTACACTCATCACCCTTATAACCTTTTCAACTACCATTTACATTATATTGAAACAAAAAAGGCTTTCGCAAATCAAAAACGATTTCATAAACAACATGACCCACGAGTTGAAAACGCCCATTTCAACCATTTCTCTTGCTTCGCAAATGCTGATAGATAAATCCATACCCGTACAGAATAAAAACGTTGATCATATCTCAGGAATTATTTCGCATGAGAGCCAGAGGCTGGGCTATCAGGTTGAAAAAGTGCTTCAAATGGCGGTTTTCGATAAGGGAAAAATTAACCTGAAATTCCAGTTGTTAGATGTTCATTCATTAATATCCAATATTACAACTAATTTCAATATACAAATAAAAAAGCGTGAAGGGAACCTTGTTAAAAAGCTCTATGCTACAAATACAAAAGCAATGCTTGATGAGGTTCATTTTACAAATGTTTTGTTTAACCTTTTGGATAATGCCGTAAAGTATAGTAGCAACTCCCCACATATTACAATCACTACTCAAAATAAAAAGCAAGGACTATCTATTTCAATTGAAGACAAGGGGATAGGAATTAGCAAAGATAACCAAAAAAGAATTTTTGAACAATTTTACCGTGTACCAACCGGAAACCTTCATAATGTTAAAGGGTTTGGACTGGGATTGTGCTACGTAAAAAACATTCTTGAGGCTCACCACGCACAAATTTCTGTAGAAAGCGAATTAAAAAAAGGATCTAAATTTGAAATAATTTTACTCAACAACCATCAAAATGACTCAGCCTAAAATCAGAATTATGCTTGCTGAAGATGATGAAAATCTTGGCCTTTTATTAAATGAGTATCTTAATGCCAAGGGTTACGATACCAAACTATTTGCCAATGGCGACAAGGCCTACCGAGGTTTTGTAAAAGACGGATACGATCTTTGCATATTTGATGTAATGATGCCGATAAAAGACGGATTTACTTTAGCTAAAGAAATTAGGCAAATTGATACACAAGTTCCAATTATCTTTCTTACTGCAAAATCTCTGAAGGAAGATGTAATTGAAGGGTTTAAAATTGGTGGAGATGACTATATTACTAAGCCATTTAGCATGGAAGAGTTACTTTTCAGAATAGAGGCTGTACTGCGCAGGTCGGGCTCAGGAAGTACACAAAAAACACCCGATGTAATTGAAATAGGAAACTATACTTTTGATACAAAAAAACAAACCCTGCAATTCAATGACGAAATTACCAGACTTACTACCAAAGAAGGAGAATTGCTGAAGTTATTGTGTAATAACAAAAATAAAATTCTTGACAGGAATTTTGCCCTAAAAACCATATGGCTGGATGATAATTATTTTAATGCGCGCAGTATGGATGTTTATATAACAAAATTGAGGAAATACCTCAAACAGGACCCGGCTATTGAGATTATAAATGTTCATGGAAAAGGCTTTAAGCTCATCATTTAGAATTCCTGTAAATAATTTCCCTCTTATATTATAAATTCACGCAGGTATTATAAAATTATTAATTCAATACATGAATTTACTTTTATTTCTTCCTAAGAATAACTTTGAAACACATTAGTAAAATTGTATTTTAAAAACCAAATGTTTTGTCAGTTCCTGTCACCATAAAAATTTAATTTACTACAAGTGGGTTCCACATATATTTAATAACTAATTTTGGCTAAGTTCTAATTATATCAGCAAA
>BBPF01001582.1_pt1 | contig 14996 bp, 17 predicted proteins | sample 1343921 | NCBI WGS metagenome assembly BBPF01 (sample SAMD00019090, study PRJDB2971) | groundwater metagenome | isolation source: The Cedars highly-alkaline
TTGAGAAAAACTTGTTTTTATCATAGAATTCATTGCACACATTTGCAAATCGCACCAGCCGACACGCAAACCAAAATTTGCAAAAGAGTGCAACCGACCGCAGGGAGTTCACGAACACCATAAAAAATAAAACATAATGTGAGTAATCTTCCCAGCCCACCCATTACTAGTAAGGTACGATTTCACATTTCTTGTTATTTGTAAAAAAAAGTTGGATTGTAAAAAAAATAAGCTATTTTTGCACCGTAAAACATTTTTAGTACAAAATAGACATGAGCGTTGATAAAACCAAAGAATCAATTTTAAGCGTTGCGAATAAACTATTTAGCCGCTTTGGGTTCCATAAAACTTCAATGGATGAAATCGCTAAAATTGCGAGGAAAGCCAAAGGTTCCTTATATTATCATTTTGCAAGCAAGGAGGATTTATTTAGGGAGGTAGTATCAATTGAAATGATAAACCTGAAAAATCAGATGTCTTTTATTGTTAATAATCCTGATTTGACTTCTTCTGAAAAGGTGAAAAATTATCTCGTTACAAGAATGGAAATTCTCAATTCTGCTGCAAATTATCATGAAACACTAAAAGCTGATTTTTTTGAACATTTTCATTTTATTGATGATTTACGGACCGAATTAGATGCATGGGAAAAAGAAAACCTGAAAAAGTTAATCCTTCAAGGTGTTGAGAAGGGTGAATTTACAACAATTGAAGATATTGATGTTTTATTAGATGTATTCATTATGGTTATAAAAGGGCTTGAGATACCTTTCTTTCTACAGAACAAATATGTGAAATACTCTCCTCATTTTGAAGGTTTAATTGGAATACTCACAAAAGGTTTGTCCCGATAATTTTTTTTGCACTAAAACTGACTATAAAACGAATTAAGTATAAATAATTATAAAACAACAAAATATGAACAGATTTGCAGAAGGCATAGTAAGGTTTAAATGGCTGATAATTATCGCTGTTGCAGGATTAACCGTATTCTTTAGTTATCAGGCAAAAGACTTGCATATAAACGCTGATATAATAAGCTCTTTGCCCGATGATGACCCTGCTGCCCGGTTGTACAAGGAGATAGGCACACAATTTGGCGGAAACGATATGGGAATGATTGTTCTGGAAACCGATGATGTTTTTAAAGCAGAAGTCATTCAGCATATAAAGCAAATTACTGACAGCCTTAAATATACCAATGGTGTTTCAACTGTTACAAGCTTAACCAACATTCTCGATATCAAAAGCTCAGAATGGGGTATTGAAATCGGCAAGCTGGTTGATGAGTATGATTTACCCGTTGAGCAATCGCAGTTAGACAGCCTAAAAAACTATGTTTTCTCTAAAGAGATGTACAGGGGAACTGTTGTTTCAGAGGATGGGACGGCAACCGCAATTATGTTTACGCTGCTGCCTGACAAAGATAAACAGGCTGTTACAGAAGAAATTAAGGATAAAATTGAAGCATTGGATCTGCCCGAAACAATTTACTTTGGCGGGCTGCCCATGATGATGAACGACATTAACGATTTGATTGTTTCGGATATTGTTTGGCTTGTCCCCATCGTTTTCCTCGTTATAGCCATTATTTTATTGTTGAGTTTTAAATCTTTCAGAGGGGTATTGTTGCCGTTGCTCACTGCAGGCCTGGCCGTTATATGGACAATGGGGTTAATGTCAGTAACCGGGTATGAGCTGACCATTATTTCAAATATAATTCCGGTTGTGCTGCTTGCTGTAGGAAGTGCTTATACAATTCATGTGCTCAATAGTATTAACCACAATAAACTTGCAGACAGAAAACAGGCATTGGTTCAAGCACTTAGATATATTATGATTCCTGTAATACTGGCAGCAGTAACCACGGCCATTGGGTTTGTATCATTTGTTTTTGGGGCATACCTCACCATGATTAAAGATTTCGGGATATTTACTGCGGTGGGTACATTAATAGCTTTAATACTATCCCTGTTTTTTGTTCCCGCACTTATTTCGGGTTTATCAATGTACCGCAAAAAGACAGTTACTGAAAACGAAGAAAAGCCAACCATATTAACCCACAAAATTCTGCTGCCCTTGGTGAAATTTCTGTTTAAACATCCTAAATATACACTAACAGGCTGGGGAGTTCTGCTAATGCTATGCATTGGTGGCATATTTCTGATGGAAACCAGTGTAAACATGGCCGACTATTTTAAGAAAGATAATCCAACAAGAGTTGCAGAGGATGTTATGCAGAAAAAATTTGGCGGCTCGTTACCGGTATTTGTTGTTTTTGAAGGTGATATGCAAAGCCCTGAGGTGCTGAAGATGATGATTCGTACCGAACATTTCATGAAGGAAGACCCGAATATTGAGATAACACAGTCGGTAGCAGACCTGATTGAACAAATGAACGATGCCATGGGCGAAGGTGAAGAAATACCTGACGACAAGGCAAAAATTGAACAATTATGGTTTCTGCTCGATGGGCAGGAGGTTATGCCCCAACTCGTAAATGATGACCTAACCAAAGGAATTATTCAATCGAAATTTGCATCGGTTGACAGTAAAGAGCTTGAGGTGTTTACTGCAAAAATGACCCGTTTCATCGAGGAGAACCCGAACGAACACTGCAAAATTGAATTAACCGGGATGCCTTCTGTGTATGTTAAGCTCAACAGCAGTTTGATAAATAGCCAGTATAACAGCTTGTTAATAGCCATTTTAATGGTAGTGCTAATTGTAGGCTTGATATTGCGCTCCGCTTCAAAAGGGATTTTCGCCGCCATACCCGTAGTTGCAACAATTATCGTGTTATTCGGCTTCATGGGTATCACAGGTATCCCCCTCGATATTGCAACCGTACTTGTGGCCAGCATTGCTTTGGGTATCGGCATCGATTATTCCATCCATGTAATTACCGGTTTCGATAAGCATTTGATAAGCCACGGGGATGCTGAAAAAGCCATAGAAGAAACCATATTGCATAGTGGGAAGGCTGTAATTATCAATGTCTTATCGGTTTCAGCCGGATTTTTAGTCCTTCTGTTTTCGCAAATGGTGCCCTTACAAAACTTTGGGTTACTGGTTGCCATAAGCATGTTTGGTTCAGGGTTTGGGGCTTTAACGATATTACCAGTTATTTTAATCCTTGTGAACCGAAAACGTAAAATAACAGCAAATAATCATTAACAATTAAAAAGTATGAAATCAACAATTCAAACAGCGGTAATAACCGCCATTATCGTAGCAGGAGGTATTTTTTCTGCCAATGCACAGGATGCAAGCGCCATTCTTAAAAAAATGGACGATGTGATGTACTCACCCAAAGACATGACTGGGAAAAATAAAATTATTCTGATTGACAAAAACGGGAAAGAGGAAATCCGTGAAGCCACTGTACAACAGAAAGGCAACGAGAAGCGTATGTTTCGTTTTACTTCCCCGGCTTCACAAGCCGGAATATCCGTTTTATCATTGCCCAATGATGTGATGTATTTGTATTTACCCGCATTTGGAAAAGAAAGGAGAATTGCAACCAGCGCAAAAAATCAAAATTTTGCAGGTACCGATTTTTCTTATGATGACATGGAGTCTGTATTATACTCAGCGAAGTACACACCAAAATTACTGAAAACCGAAGCGGATGTTTTTGTACTTGAACTTACCCCACTGAACCGTTCCGATTATTCTAAAGTAATTGTACGCATCAACAAGACAAACTTCTATCCCGAACTTATGGAGTATTACGATAAGGCAAACAATAAGATTAAAGGAGCCAAATACACTTTCAAAAAAATTGGTAATTACTGGAATGCCTCTGAAATTGAAATGACCGACTTGAAGAAAAACCACAAAACCAAAATGCAAATGTCGGATGTAAAATATGACACAGGCCTGACCGATGATGATTTTACGGTGAGGAAGTTGAAATAACAAATATTGGAGGGAATGCTATGAAAACCATTGATTTAAACAGCAGTATTTCTGGTTTAATCAAAAACCTTTTTTTAAAGAGTCAAATTTCCAGAAATTTACTTGAGCCACAATTAAAGAAGTACATGAAACAAAGGACAATAAATAATATTGTCTCTGATGCTTCGGAAATTTTCAGGCAATACCAGTTTCTTGCCTTATGGGCGATGTACAAATCCTTTGTTAGAAATATTGACAAAGGAAAAATATCTTCAAAAGTTACAAAAAGGATAATAGAGTCACTCCTGAATTCTGTGTTGTTAAGAAAAAATGTTTCCAATGAATCAAGGCAGATTTTTCAAAATAAGCATGGAATGCTTCCACCCACCTTCATAACCATATCACCAACAAAAAAATGTAATCTTAAGTGTACTGGATGTTATGCAGCAGCATCCTCAGCAACAGAAACAACCTTGAACTGGACTTTGCTGAACAGGATAATAGAGGACGCATATTCCAGTATGGGAATGAGGTCTTTTGTGATATCGGGCGGTGAACCTTTGTTGTACAAAAGCGAAGACAGAACAATTCTTGATTTGGCTGAAAGATGGAGCGACTGCTTCTTCTTAATGTACACGAATGGGACTTTGATAAATGAAAACATTGCTTCGAGAATGGCTGATTTGGGCAATATTACTCCCGCAATCTCTATAGAAGGTTACGAAACCGAAACTGACGAAAGAAGAGGGAAAGGGGTTTACCAAAGAATAATTAAAGCAAAGGATAATCTTATTTCCAATGGAGTACCTTTTGGTTTATCGGTTACAGCGACTAAAGAAAATGTTGACACATTACTTAGTGAATCGTTTTATGATTTTTATTTCAATGAGTTTGGGGCTACATATATGTGGGTTTTTCAATACATGCCTATAGGTAGGGATTTCTCGAAAGATTTGATGATTTCGCCTCAGCAGAGGCTTCAATTACATAAAATACAAGATAAAATACTAACAGAAAAAGAATACTTTGTTGCAGATTTCTGGAATAGTGCGCCCATGTCTAATGGGTGTATTTCTTGCGGCAGGGCTGGTGGAGGATATATTTATATTAATTGGGACGGGAATATCATGCCCTGTGTTTTTGTGCCATGCTATCACGATAATATAAACACGCTTTATAACACAGGCAAATCACTATCCGATGCGTTGTTTACACCACTTTTTGTTAAAGGCAGAGCATGGCAAAAAGAATACATCGGAAATAAAGATAATCCGGGAAATCTATTAAGACCCTGTTTTTACAGAGACCATTATAAAACATTCTATGAGATTGCAAATCAAACACAGGTACTGCCTGAAAACGAATATGCTCAGAAAGCCTTTAATTCTAAAGAGTATTATGAGTTTATGTTAAAATTTGATAAAGAACTGGAAGAATTATCTTCTCCTGTTTGGGACAATTTAAAGAAAAACCACAAAACCAAAATGTAAATGTCGGATGTAAAATATGACACAGGCCTGACCGATGATGATTTTACGGTAAGAAAGTTAAAGCAATGGAAAATTTTTATTGTGAAAATTTGTTGCTTATCCAAATATTGATTGAAAACCAAATTATGTCGCTTAAAAACCTGATTAATAGAGAAAAGATGCCCTGTCATATTGCCATCATCATGGATGGAAATGGCAGGTGGGCAAAAAAAAGGGGTAAAAACAGGACAATTGGCCATAAGAATGGTGTCAATTCTGTTAGGAGGGTTGTAGAGGCTGCCGTTGAATTGGGTGTTAAATATCTTACTCTTTACACATTTTCAAGTGAAAACTGGAACCGACCAAAAGCAGAAATACAAGCGATAATGTCTCTACTGGTTTTGTACATCAATTCAGAAATTGAAACCATGATGAAAAATAATATACGATTATTGACTATTGGCGACAAATTTTATTTGCCAGTAAATGTTCAGGAAAAAATTAATTATGCCATTATGTCCACATCAGAAAATACCGGACTTACTCTTATTTTGGCGTTAAGTTATGGGGCAAAGCAGGATATTGCCCATGCATCACAGCAAATTTGCGCTGATATTGAGAGGGGGGTCCTATCCATTTCATATCTATCAGAAGAAATTTTTAGAAAGTATTTATCTACTGGGGATCTGCCATACCCTGAACTACTTATAAGAACAGGTGGAGAATGCCGTATTAGTAATTTTCTACTATGGGAAATTGCTTATACAGAGCTGTATTTCACTGAAACACTATGGCCTGGTTTTACTAAAGAAGATTTTTATAAAGCAATCATTGATTTTCAGAACAGAGAAATGCGATACGGAAAAACCAGTGAACAACTAACAAAAAAGGGTGATACACTATGATAATAAATATTGTAACGGATTATTTACCAAATGTAGTAATACCAAACGATTACTTTTTTGAGAATTATGGTATTACCAATGAGGAAATAATTGCTAAAAGTGGAATATCGCAGCGAAGGCGTACCCTACCTAACGAAAACACCAATTCAATGGCAATTGAAGCCGTAAAAAAGGCTTTACCTGTTTTGCCATTTCCAATAAGTGAAATAGACTTAATAATAGGGGCAACGTACACACCTTATGATACAAGCGGTACAATAGCTCATGCTGTGCAAAAGCAATTTAAAATTGACAAAGCAAAATGTTTTACAATCGACTCGGCATGTTCTTCCTTTGTAAATGCAATAGAAATTGTTGACTGCTTTTTTGCCAATAATAAGGCAAGCAAGGCATTGATTGTTATTTCAGAAAATAACAGTGCTTATAGCGATGATTCTGATAAAAATTCCGGTTTTTTATTTGGTGACGGTGCAGCGGCTGTATTTATTACCAATCAAATGTACTCCGCTGATGATATTGAAGTGCTTGATGTGAACACAACTGGACTGGGGCACATTGGTAAAAGTATGGAAGCTGTATATGTAAGACCTAATAATGGTGGATTGAGGATGCCTTTTGGGAGAGACGTTTTTCAATTTGCATGTACGTATATGCTTCTTGAAACTGAACAAATTTTAGTTAAAAACCACATTCCTCTTAGTCAGTTGAACTATTTCATTCCTCATCAGGCAAATGCCAGAATTATTGATTATGTCGCCAAAAAGTTAAACATTTATTCATCACTTGTACTTTCGAATATTGGACAGTTTGGAAACACAGGTTCGGCAAGTACACCAATCGTGCTATCCCAAAATATGAGAAATTTTAAAACAAACGATTTGATTGTAATTTCTGTTTTTGGAGGTGGGTATTCAAGTGGGGCTGTTTTACTTAAAAAATTATGATATTCCTATGAAAGAAAAACTAAAAAATGTTTTTTTCAAATTTTGGTACTGGTATGTAAGTGTCGTTGATAAAAACGCTGAGGTTATTTTCATGAATTATGGTTACTCAAAAGATAACCAGAAGATTGAACTTGACGAAACAGATGAAAAGAATAGGTATTCAATACAACTGTATCATTTGGTTGCAACAGGTACAGAAATTAAAGGGAAAGATATTTTGGAGGTTGGTTGTGGCCGTGGTGGAGGCTTATCGTACATAAACAGAACATTCGCACCCAATTCAGCAATCGGTATTGATTTGAATAAGAAAGCAATTAAGTTTTGTAATAAAAAATACTCAACTGAAAAAATAAAGTTTTTTCAAGCTGATGCACAAAAATTAAACTTTGAGGACAATGCTTTTGATGTGGTAATTAACATTGAGTCGTCGCACCGCTACTCGAAAGTAGATTTATTTCTAAGTGAAGTATATCGCATTTTAAAACCAGGAGGTGTTTTACTCTTTGCGGATTTTGGGAATCAGGAAGACTTTAAAAAACTAAATGCACACTTGAAAAATCTAGATTTTAAACGCTTAAAAAATGCAATAATTACGGAAAATGTTGTAGAAGCGTTAAAATTATCAACACCAAATAGGGAAGAATTAGTGAGAAAACTGCTGCCAAAATTTCTTCAGAATTTAGGTAGAAATTTTGCTGCTATAGAAGGAACAACAACATTCAATAAATTCTTGTCAAGAGAATATGAATATGTGTTTTATGTCCTGTCGGAATAATTTTTTTTCATCAACCTGACTTAAAACGATATTAAACTAATTCACAAAATAAAATGGGCTTGATTATCAAAGAAATATCAACAAAAAAAGAGTTAAAGGAATTTATCAAATTTCCAGACAAATTGTATTCTGGCAATCAATTTTATGTTCCTGCTATTCATGAAAAAGAGCTGCAAACGCTATCCTTCGATAAAAACCCCACTTTTGAATTTTGCAGGGCAAAATATTGGATAGCATATGAAGATGGAGTAATTGTTGGAAGAATTGCCGGAATTATTAACGACAAGTACAATGAAAAGCACAACGTTAAATATGCAAGGTTTGGATGGTTGGACTTTGTAGATGATAAAAAGGTATTAATATTATTGTTTCAAGCAGTTAGAAGGTGGGCGTTAAGCCAAAAGATGGAATACATACACGGACCGCTTGGATTTTCCTCATTTGATTCTTCGGGTACTCTTATAGAAGGTTTTGATGAAATGCCTACTTCATTTGCTCACTACAATTTCCCGTATTACCCGAAATTAATTGAAGAATTGGGATATAAAAAGGACATAGATTGGATTGAATATAATGTTAAAGTGCCCAAAACAGTGCCTGAAAAATTTCTAAAAGGGGCTGAATTGGTTAAACAAAGGCACAATTTACAGAGCGCAGTAATCAGAAGTAAGAAAGATTTACTGATATATTCCGATGATGTGTTCAACCTTCTAAATGCCGAATACAATGAACTTTATGCTTTCACTGAGTTATCATATAAACAAATAGGGGTACTTAAAGAGCAGTTTATCTCAATTCTTAAGCCCGAGTTCGTATCAATTATTTTGAATTCAACTAATGAAGTGGTAGCATTCGGTATTACCATACCGTCTCTTTCAAAAGCGCAGCAAAAGGCAAAAGGCAGGCTATTCCCACTTGGGTTTATGCACATAAAGCGGGCATTACAAACAAATGACACTGTTGATTTACTACTCATTGCTGTAAGAAAGGACTATCAGAATAAAGGTGTTAATGGAATTATTTTTAGTGAAATCATTTCAGAATTCATTAAAAATGGAATTACGAATATTGAAACCACCCGGAACCTTGAGAATAACCTGAATATTAATAATTTATGGAAAAAATTTGAATGCAGGCAGCACAAAAGAAGCAGGTGTTATATTAAGCAATTGTAGCAATGAACAGAAACTTGAAAAAATTCAATGGTAAGGTTGTAATAATAACCGGTGCTTCTTCGGGCATTGGAAAAGCATGTGCTTTTGAATTTGCTGATAACGGTGCATTAGTTATTCTTGCTGCCCGAAGAGAAAAAGAGTTAAAAAAAGTTGAAGCAGAAATCAAGAAACGTGGAGGTGAAGCATACTCTGTAAAAACAGATGTTAAGAATATTAAAGACTGTAAAAATTTAGTTGATAAGACCATTGAAAAATACAGGAAAATAGATGTACTTATCAACAATGCAGGTATTTCGATGAGGGCAAATTTCGAAGATTTAAACTTGAGTGTTATTAAAGAATTAATGGATACTAATTTTTATGGAGCTGTTTACTGTACAAAGTATGCTTTACCCTATTTGCTAAAACAAAAAGGAACTATAATAGCTATTTCATCCATTTCGGGGCTAACACCCTTACCCGGGAGGACTGGCTACTGCGCATCAAAATATGCAATGGATGGATTTTTTAACACTTTACGACTCGAAAACATCAAGAAAGGATTGAATGTTTTGGTTGTTCATCCCGGTTTTACATCATCAAACATAAGGAAAACAGCTTTAAACAAACTCGGATTACCACAAATCGAAACTCCAAGAGATGAAGGTAAAATGATGCCTTCCAAAGAAGTCGCCAGGATTATAGTGATAGCAACTTTAAACCGAAAACGAGATTTGATTTTGACTCAACAGGGTAAACTTACCGTTTGGCTACATAAAATTTTCCCAAGTATGACCGATAGAATAATTATACATGAAATGGCTAAAGAATTGGATTCTCCATTTTAAAACATTAAAAAAAAACATTGTGATATGAAAACAATTTCAAGATTTATTTTAGTTAATCTGTTGGGTTGGAGAATAGCAGGTGAATTTCCTGATATTAAAAAGTCTGTTATAATATTTGCACCACACACAAGCTACTGGGATGGCTTTTATGGAAAGATTTACCTGATGCAGTTAGGCATAAATTACAAATTTCTTTCAAAAAAAGAATTTTTCAAATTTCCATTGAAATACTTTTTCATAATTTTTGGTTCAATTCCCGTGGATAATACAAAAGAATTTATTGATTATGTAGCCATATTATTTAACAACAGCAAAGAGCTGCATATCGTGTTATCGCCGGAAGGACATTTGGCAAAAGTCACACGTTGGAAAAAAGGATATTACTACATGGCAGAAAAAGCAAATGTTCCGATAGTAGTCAGTTTTATTGATTACAAGAAAAAAGAAATCGGGATTAAAAAAGTGATTTACAATCCAACAAATCAAGGCATAGTTAGAAATGAGATTGCTGAACTATATATTGATGTTACAGCAAAATATCCTGAAAATTTTTCACTTGAATTAAAAGTATAGAACATGAAACAGAATGTAGCACTGGTGTTATCGAGCGGTGGTTCAAGGGGGCTTGCACATATCGGCGTTATCTCCGAATTGGAAAAGCATGGGTTTAATATAACTTCTGTTTCAGGCTCTTCTATTGGGTCGGTTATTGGAGGGCTTTACGCCATGGGTAAATTACATGAATATACCGAGTGGGTAAGTACCTTTAACAAAATGGATATTTGGGGTTTTATGGATTTTACACTTACAACAAATGGTTTATTGAAAGGGGAACGGGTTTTTGATAAAATGAAGACTTTTATTCCCGATATGAACATCGAAGATATGCCTATCCCCTTTGCTGCCGTTGCCACTGATATACTCCACGAAAAAGAAGTAGTTTTTATCAAAGGAAGTTTTTATGAGGCTGCCCGTGCATCCGTTGCAATTCCGGCTGTTTTTACTCCGGTAAACTATAATAATACCATTCTTGTTGATGGTGGCATTCTGAATCCAATTCCAATCGAACATGTACTCCGAAAAAATGGTGATATACTAATTGTCGTGAATCTATACGGTGAGAAAAAGGTTGATATTCCAAAAGAAAAAAATACTGACAATGGATATTTAAACAGGTTGATAAACCCCTTATTAACCTTAATTTCAACGGGAGACAAGAGCAGCAAAGGATTTTACTCCCTTTTAAGCAGTACTACATCGGCAATGATACATAAGATTGCAAAAATGAGCATCGAGAAACATAAGCCCGATATGATAATTAATATACCATACGATTCGGCAAATACATTTGATTTCTTCAAGGCAAAGGAATTGATAGAATTAGGAGAAAGTGCAGCAAAAGAGGCAATCATAAATTATTCGGAAAAATCGATAAGGAAATGAATGCAACAAAAGAATATATCAATATTCACAGGCTTATAAAAGCAAGCGATTCAAAGCTGCTTAAACGCTTGCCCAACTTTGTGATTTATCTGATTAAACTAATTATCAGACAAAATGAGTTAAATCGAATTCTTTCTGCTTATGCTGATTACGAAGGTGTTGAATTTCTGTCAAAAATAAAAGATGAGTTAAACATTAAGATTGAAATTGATGGAATGGAGAATTTGCCTGAAGACGGGAAATGTTTTTTTGTGGCAAACCATCCCTTTGGCTTTGTTGACGGTCTGGTACTAACAAAAACGGTCGTCAACAAGTATGGCGATTTCAGGGCTATAGGTAACGAAGTGTTTATACTAATACCACACTTAAAGTCAAAAATTGCTGCGGTAAATGTTTTCGGAAAAAATCCAAAGCAGTATATTCTGGAGCTGGAAAAAGTGTTTGCATCCAATCTGCCCATCACTCACTTTCCTGCCGGCCTGGTTTCAAGAATAAAAGAAGGAAAAATTGAGGACAGGGATTGGCAGAAGGCATTTATTACTAAGGCAATTGAACATCAACGAAATGTGGTTCCAATTTTTTTCTATGGCCGAAATTCCCGTTTGTTCTATTTCATCTATGTTGGAAGAAAACTTCTGAGAATAAAATCAAACCTTGAGTTGGTTCTTTTACCTCATGAAATTTTTACCAAGAGAAACAAAACAATAAAGGTGAAAATTGGAAAACCAATCACTTACCAAACATTTGACAAGTCTAAAACTCATTTTGAATGGGCTCAGCTTGTAAAGGAACAGGTTTATAATTTAAAATCATTGCAATGAAAAAAGTTTCGGCAATAATATGCGCCTATAATGAGGAGAAAACCATCAAAGAGGTTATCCTGTCTGTTTCAAAGGCTGTTATAGTAGGCGAAATAGTGGTTGTTAACGATGGGTCTACCGATAACACCAAGGAAATAATTGAAGCCTTGAGAAAAGAAATTGAAATAACGGCCATTCATCTGGAAGAAAATAAGGGGAAAGGGTATGCAATGGCTTTAGCTGTTGAAGATGCTGCTTTCGAAATTATGGTTTTTATTGATGCCGACCAAAGAACTATACCATCTGGCTATATTACCCAATTGGTGTCACCCTTATTAAACAATGAGTGCGATATGGTTTTGGGTTATTCTACCGTAAATATTTTAAGTCAGGAAGTAAATCCATTAAAGATTTTAACAGGCGAAAGGGCTTTACTTAAAGAAGATATTTTACCCATACTCGATAAAATGAAGGAATCACGTTTCGGTGTCGAAACGCTCCTTTACTTCTTCTACATATCTCTGGGTAAAACCTTAAAATTCCTTCGGCTGGTTGAAATGAAGCATAACGATAAATATAAGAAAATGACTGCATTAAAAGCCACAACAAGCTATATCAACATGGGTTGGGAAATTGCCTACACAGCTATGAAGAATTATGATTTATTGCTAAAAGCTATTGAGCGGCAAGTAAAAAAGGGGGTTAAATTATGAGAAAAATATCAGCAATAATTTGCGCTTATAACGAGGAAAAAACGGTTAAAGAAGTAGTAACAACCGTTTGCGATTACTTCTTTGACGAGGTAATTGTTGTAAACGACGGCTCAACTGATGGTACAGACAAAATTTTAACCGAACTTCTGAATTTGCCATCACTTAAATATATAGCGCTAACTGAGAATAAAGGGAAAGGTTATGCCATGGCAACAGGCGTTGAAAATTCAACAGGTGAGATAATCGTTTTCATAGATGCCGACTTATCTAACTTAAAGGAAGAGCATTTTGAACAGTTAATCACACCTGTTTTCAACAATGAGTGCGATATGGTTTTGGGGCAGGCAACAGAAACCCTGATTAACTATAAATTCAACCCGTTCAAATCGTTTACGGGCGAAAGGGCTATGTTGAAGAAAGATATCATGCCAATTTTGGAGGAAATGAAAACCTCAAAATTCGGTGTGGAAACCTTAATCAATCTTTACTTTCAAGCAAATGAAAAAAGCGTTAAATATATTATGCTTGAAGGGTTAAAGCACCCAACGAAATTTGATAAAGCCAGTAGTCAATCGCAAGCAATAAAAGAATTTGTTTTGGAGGGGCATCAAATTGCATTAACGGCGTTTAACAGCTTTAATTTGTTAACAAAAATCGTTAGAAATCAAATCAAAAAATTATAGATTATGAAAACAAGAAATTTATTTTTTTCTATGCTTCTGCTTGTTTCAGTTTCAAGCATAACTAATGCACAGGAAGACAACAGCCTTAAACTGTCAGGAGAACTGTTAACCGATGAACGATTCCTGCTTAAAGAAAAAAATGACTGGGCTTGGAACGAAAACCGCCTAACCTTGCAATTGGACAAGAGAATGGAGAACTCAAAATTTTTCACCGAAGTTTGGTTACGGAATATTGGTTTACCAAATATTACACAATCAAGCGATTTGTACAACAAAGGAATAGTTGACCCCTATAATCTCGAAGTCAGGGAAGCTTATGTTCAGTTATTTGGTTTTCTTACCAAAAATTTAGATTTAACCATTGGCCGTCAGCGAATTATTTGGGGAACAGCAGACAAACTTAATCCTACCGACAATCTTAATCCTTTGGATTTGGAGGATATTCTTGATTTTGGTCGCCGAAGGGTTCCGATGCTGTTAACTTGAATTACTATATAAATAACGACTTTTCTTTGCAGGGCGTTTTTATTCCTTTTTTTCAGCCGGCAAATATGCCTGTCGGGATTTTTGCCAATGCACTCAACCCCAAAATGGAATTGCCACAAGGTATGGTGTTAAAAAGTTTTTCAGACACTATCCTTATGCCACGCTATAATTTGGGCGAAAGCTCTACTGCCGGTTTAAAATTTAAAGGCTTTGCAAAAGGAGTTGATTTTTCCGTTAGTTATGTTTGGGGCTACGATGGATTACCTTTGTCCACAAAAAACACATTCATTCCTGTTGATACAGCGGGTGGAATAAATATAAACTCGCAACTTTCATTTGCAAGAACCCATATCATTGGAGCTGATTTGGCAACAAGTATTGCCGGAATTGGATTTTGGGCTGAAGCAGCAACATTTATTCCCGAGAAAGATATGATAATGACCAATGATTTGTCTGCTTTTTACCCAATGTCGCCACAGGATTCATTAATCTTAGACAAAACAAAACCATACATTAAATTTGTAGTGGGTGGTGATTACATTTTTCTGATGGTTCTTATCTTAATTTACAATATTTGCACGGATTTGTTCACGAACGTGGGGCTGAAAACCTGAATGACTATTTCTTTTTGCGTTTCGAAAAGAAATTTTTTAATGAAAAATTAAAAGTTGCGCCCATCGGTGGAGGTTTCATTGTTACCGACTGGAATAATATAAAAGACAATTATGCCCTTGTTTATATGCCGGAAGTTTCGTACAAAGCCACTGATAATGCAGAAATAACCTTATCAACTGTAATTTTTGACGGGAAAGGAGACAACTTATTTGCTAATCTGAAAGACTATAATATGTTAATGTTTAAAATGAAATATAGTTT
>BBPF01004838.1_pt1 | contig 14949 bp, 15 predicted proteins | sample 1343921 | NCBI WGS metagenome assembly BBPF01 (sample SAMD00019090, study PRJDB2971) | groundwater metagenome | isolation source: The Cedars highly-alkaline
TAAAAAACTGTTGACCAATTTTTAACATGCCGGAAATTACTTATGTACAGTAAAAGAATTAATAAAAATATTAACCAAATTATTTTCAAAATGAAATCTAAAATAGGGGTTTTACACACATTGCTGGCATTGCTTGTTATACTGCTCTGTTCCTGCAAGCCTGTGCATGAAAAAACTGAGGAAGCTGTTCGGCCCGAATATGTACTTGTGCTACACGGCGGAGCGGGAACTATAAGTCGTGAAATGATGACACCCGAAAGAGAGCAGGAATTCAAGGATAAATTAAATGAGGCACTTGAGGCAGGCGAAAATATTTTACGCAACGGGGGCACTAGTATTGCAGCCGTCAAAGCTGCCATAGTTATCATGGAAGATTCACCCCTTTTTAATGCCGGAAAGGGAGCAGTGTTTTCAAATAAACGAACCGTTGAGCTGGATGCATCAATCATGGATGGAAAAACGCTTATGGCAGGTGCAGTTGCTGCGGTAACTGATATTAAAAATCCAATAATTGCAGCATATACAGTTATGAAAAAATCTGAGCATGTTTTACTGGCCGGTGAAGGAGCCTCTTATTTTGCAAAGGAAATGGGCTTAGAAATTGTTGATAATACCTATTTTCACACTCAGGCCAGGCTCGATGCCCTTGAAAGACTAATTGAACAGGAGAAACTTAATAAATCTGGCACTGTAGGTGCGGTTGCTTTAGATAAATCCGGAAACCTTGCAGCAGGAACGTCAACAGGAGGGCGAACAAATAAAAAATTCGGTCGAATTGGCGATGCCCCGATTATTGGTGCCGGGACCTATGCCAACAATAATACTTGTGCAGTTTCGGCAACTGGCCACGGTGAGTATTTTATCAGGCATGTTGTTGCTCATGATATTTCGGCATTAATGGAATACAAGGGAATGACACTTGATGCGGCAGCAAATCATGTAATTAATAATAAATTAGTTGAAGCCGGAGGCGACGGTGGAGTAATAGCTGTTGACAGATACGGAAACGTTTCTATGCCATTTAATACGTCGGGCATGTACAGAGCTTATGTGAAATCAACCGGTGAAAGGTTTGTGGCTATTTTCAAATAGTCACGGAAATTCGGAATTATTTTCAACGGCAGACTGAAAATTATCAATATCAGTTTGCTTTAATTTGTTGCGGCATCAGAAACTTAATTTAAGGATATTCAGTAATCAGTGCAATTAAAGCTGTTGTGCGAACCGGGCAGGTACTTCCTGATTTGATCCTAAAAAAATTCCTGCTCGCCAAAACTGTCAGTTGAACCCAATCTGTATGTCATTCCTGCTTGCCAATTGGGTTTTTCTGCGATAGCAGGAATCTATTACCCAAATTTTTTTTATTGATATCAGGCAAAAAATCTCTCTTTGTTCAAGTGCTAAAGCCGCACGGGCCTTTACTTTTTTTCTGCAGCAAAAAAAGTAAACAAAAAATGCCGCCGCTACAGCGAATTTCCAGAGGAGGAAAGCCCCCCGCAACAAAAATAAGGGTCAACTTGACTGTTTATTTCTAAAAAGGCTGTCGAGCCCGGCCAATCCATCAATTTCAGATAAATCGGTTACAATATAATGGGCACCGGCCCTTTTAAGTTCTGCACGGTTGTTTTCACGTGCAATACCTAACACAAATCCAAAATTTCCGTTTACACCGGCTTCAATTCCCGAAACTGCATCCTCAATCACTATTGATTGTTCAGGAAGCACAGCTAAATCTTTCGCCGATTCAAGAAATATGTCGGCCTCAGGTTTGCCTTTTAATCCTCTTTCAACCGAAACCTCACCATCTACTCTTGCTTCAAAAAAATGTAGCAATCCTGCCCTTTCAAGAACTGCCCTGCAATTTTTACTCGATGATGCAACCGCTATCCTGATGCCTGCTTTTTGCAGTTCCTCCAACAGCAGCACCGTTGAGCCGAAAACCTCCACCCCATCCTTATCAAGAATTTGATTGAATTTCAGGTTTTTACGGTTCCCTAATCCGCAAATAGTAATATTTTCGGGTGCATCGGAAGGAAAACCATATGGAATACTAATTCCCCTGCTCTGTAAATAAGATTCTACTCCTTTGTACCGAGGTTTCCCATCTACATACGGCAAGTAGTCACGTTCATAGTCGAATTCATCGTATTTTTTTCCGCTAATTACTTCAAATTCTTTCTGAAATTCGTCGAACATTTCTTTCCATGCTATGGAATGTAATTTTGCAGTATTTGTAATCACTCCATCAAGGTCAAAAATCACAGCTTTGCAACTATATTTATTCATTTCTATAAAAATTAAAATGTCCGACAATCAAAACTGCAAAAATAACCAACTTCAGTAAAATTGTTATAAATTTAATGTCCGTTCTAATTTTTCCTTACATAAGCGTATAAAAACTGATTTGCAGTATGGGAAAAATACAGGTAATCGTTATTTTAATAGCGGATAATGTTTTACATTCCAAATTAATTTCTGATTTTTAAATTTTACCTACATCAAAGAGAAAAGATTGCATATATCTTTCAGTATAGGGCACTTAAATTATATTTTCTTTCAATGAGCAATTATATAAGAAAACTAATTGAAACCGGCGAGAATCAACAACTTGATTTTAAATTCGAGATAAACGATTCACGCAAAATTGCACGTACCCTTGTTGCCTTTTCAAATACCAACGGAGGTACTATACTGATTGGAGTCAAGGATAACGGGAAAATTGCCGGAATAAGAACCGATGAGGAATTTTACATGATTGAAGCTGCAGCACATTTATATTGCAGACCTCCAGTAGAATTTAAGGCCCAACAATGGGAAATTGACAAGCGCATAGTACTAGAAGTATCAGTACCGCGAAGCAAAACTATTCCTCACCTCGCCAGAACTGAAGAAAACAAGTGGTTGGCATACATTAGAAAAAAAGATGAAAACCTGCTCGCAAACTCGGTCATGATGAAAGTTTGGAAAAGAAAAAACAGGATGTATGGCACTTTTTTAACTTACAGTGAAAATGAAAAATGGATACTTAACTGCCTGTCAAACCAACCGCATATTACCCTTTCGGGTTTTTGCAGAGCTACGGGACTGACAAAAAACAAGGCGGAAATAATATTGGTAAACCTTATTATGATGGGTGTAATTGAAATAGACTTTGACGAATCAAATTTTATTTACAAACTCAAACAAATTGAATCTCATTTTGGATTTCAATAATGTAGGGCAAAAAATCCTTTCTTCCTTCAAGTGATCAAGTCGCACAGGCCATTACTTTTTTTCAACAACTGAAAAAGTAAACAAAGAATTCCATCGCTGCAGCGAATTTCCTGATGCGGGAGGACCTTCCGGCTATCAAATGAGTTTAACTCGGCTATATGATTTTAACCCAGCCAATGATTAAGAGTAATAGCAGTAATAAAAAAGATTTTCTATTACGCTTTTTAATCAAAAATATGATTAAAGGCTTTTCTCTTCAATATCGATTTTAACTAGGCTAATGAATTAGCGTAATACAAACAATAGTAATGATTTTGACTGCGATTGATAAACTACACAAATAATAGATTACAATGCCCAAAAAAAGCTAACAAAACTCAGGGTTTAAGAGCAGTTGGGATTATAGTTTTCTTTAACTATATTTGTTCGTGCATAAACGTTCGGACTGTTCAATCCCCTACTTTTGTTAGCATGAGTGAAAAGCACAATGGCCAAAGAGTACACTGAACGCACTGAAAAAAATACATCCACACTCTCGTTCTATAACGGAATCTATTCGGTGACTTCAGTGGCTGTAATTGTACTATAACCCTTATCAAAAAATGGAGTTGCCGTTTATGGAAGCAGTAATAAAAGTGGAAAATTTACACAAACACTATAATGGGGTAAAGGCAGTAGATGGTATAAGTTTTGAAATATTTAAAGGGGAGATATTCGGTATTGTGGGGCCAAACGGTGCAGGCAAGACCACTACCATTGAATGAATTGAAGGATTAAGGGTTCCTGATAAAGGAACTATTAAGGTGCTGGGATTGGACCCACAAAGAGACGGCAATAAACTGAGACAGCGAGTTGGAATTCAGTTACAGGAAGAAAAACTTCCTGATAGAATAAAGGTATGGGAAGCGATGGAACTTTTCGCGTCGTTTTATTCTCAATCAAGACCATTACAACCAATTCTTGATGAATTAGGTTTATCTGACAAGACAAACGCTTTTTTTGAAACCCTATCCGGAGGTCAGAAACAGAGGCTTTATATTGCACTCTCTATGGTCGGTGACCCTGAGATTGTCTATCTCGACGAATTAACCACCGGACTTGACCCTCAGGCCCGAAGAGCGATGTGGAGTTTGATACAGAATATCTGCCATAGGGGAAAGACAGTGGTGTTAATTACCCATTTCATGGAGGAGGCAGAGCGATTGTGCGATAGGGTAGCTATCGTAGATAAGGGGAGCATTATCGCACTGGATACCTTACCTAATTTAGTTAAAGGTCTTGATACAGGATTTCAGATTCAGTTTTCGGTCGCGGATACATCTATTAAGACGGAGCTGGAAAAAGTCATTGGCAGGGTCGAGCAGAATGGAGAGCGACTCATTCTTCATAACCGGGACGATAGGGCAATCAGCGAAGTAATAAATATTTTAAACCGAAATAATGTTCAGTTTTACGATTTTTCGGTAAAGCAACCAAACTTAGAGGATGTTTTTCTCTCCTTAACCGGAGACAGGATGAGGGATTAAAAATGAAAAAACAATTTATTAAATTAGTAGTCACCGAATTCAAGTTATTCTTGCGGGAGCCAGAGGCAGTCTTTTTCAGCTTTATTTTTCCTGTATTTTTCCTTTTCCTGACTATGGAGGTCTTTATACCTCCGGATGCACTTAAAGCGATTGTTATCAATTACACTCTACCAGCCCTGATGGTTTTATCTATCACTTTAACCGCTATTTTTGGTTTACCCGCAACTATTGTGGCCTATCGTGAAACTAAGTTCTTCAAACGCCTCAAAGCCACTCCGGTAAGCCCTGTTGTTGTACTTGGAGGACTGGGAATCGCTAATTTTATAATGACTTTGATTGGATTATTACTGTTCGTGATTGGTGGCAATATTTTATATCAGGCCCAGTTTGAAGGCAATATTATTGTTTTTTTCTCAGGATTCCTTTTAAGTTTATTCAGCCTTATTTCAATGGGGCTTGTTATTGTAAGTTTATGCCGCACTGTTAGAAAAACAACAATTGTAAGCGAAATAGTTTTTTTTCCGATGATGTTTTTTTCTGGTGTTTTTGTTCCTATTAACCAGTTTCCGGGTTGGATTTCTAATTATAACTCTCCCTTTATACCCTTGACCCATTCGGTAAAATTACTGCAAGGGCTTTGATTGGGCGAGCCAATGGCTGATTTTGTAAAAGAGGTACTCATTTTGATGGGAGTTTTGATAATAGGACTAGTAATTTCTGAAAAAACCTTTCGCTGGGAATAATAAGAAATTACAAAACCGCAACTCTTGGCCAAATAGTGGCTCGGCATCAACTTCCATAAGACCCAGGTAAGGGCTGATAAAAGGCTTCCATTCGCTTCTGCAACTTCTTTTATCTGTGGTACGTTCCTGAGAATGCCAGCGGCAGCGGAACTGTTGTAGTAGCTGCGGCCACTGGTCCATAGATATGTAAGACTTGGGATAAAGAAGACGTAGCTCAGGAAAAAAGCCGGCGAAATAATTATATTTACCAGGTTTGGAAGTTATAAGGCTGAGATATAAACAAAACTTATAAACCACTATCAGAACTTGAGGTTCAATAATTTAGTGTGTTCCAAAATTCTCTAAAAAAGAGGATCCAAATAGTTTTGCAAATGTTATTTTTGATTATTTTTCCTTAGACTTAATTTGGTAATTTTGAATAACAAGCCTGAAAAATATTATTTGAAGAAACTATTAATAGATTTTTTATCAGAGTTTATAACCGAGGATAGAAAAAAACTGTTTAGAAGAGTCCTTTTGGAAAGAACTAAATATATTACAGTTGTTCTCGAAGATGTTTACCAGGCACAAAATGCGAGTGCCGTATTGCGTTCGTGCGATGGTTTTGGAATTCAGGATGTTTATATCATTGAGAACAGAAATAAATTTAATTTACATCCCGATATTGAGCTTGGTTCTGCCAATTGGTTGTCAATTAAAAAATTCAGCAACTTTGAGAATAACACTCTCGAAGCTATTAATCAGATGAAAGCATTAGGTTATATAATTATTGGTACCTCGGCCGGCGGAAACTCTGTTGAACTTTCAACTTTCGATATAGCAAAAGGAAAGTCTGCCATATTTTTCGGCACCGAAAGAATTGGACTCAGCTCCGATGTTTTTCAACATGTTGATGAATGCATTAGAATACCAATGCTTGGATTTACAGGGAGTTTTAATTTATCCGTCTCTGTTGCAATAGTATTATATGAATTAACCCGTAAACTGCGGGAACATAATGTGCCTTTCCGATTGTCTGAAGAAGAATTAATAGATAATGAACTTGCATGGCTGAGAAATTCCATTAAGAATTCGTATATGCTTGAAAAAGAATTTTTTAAAAGGAATAAATGTAATTTCAATTAATTTTGCATTATATCAATAGAAATTGGAATTTCGTCAAAAATAAGTTACATTTAACCAAAAATAACTTGTTATGAACTGCATTATTATTGACGATGATAAACTTTCGAGAAAGATACTGGAGGAATTCATTTCTAAAACTGATTTTCTTACTCTGGTTGATTCATTCGATAATGGGATAGATGCAATCAATGTCATTAAATCGGGCAAACCAGTTCATTTGATTTTTTTGGATATTGAGATGCCCGAAATGAACGGTATAGAATTTTTAAATTCTTTAAAGAATTCACCGCAGATTATTATTATTTCTTCAAAGGAAAGGTATGCCCTTGAAGCATTTGAATATGATGTAACCGACTATTTGCTTAAGCCTTTTGTATATGGGCGTTTTTTTAAGGCAGTTGACAAGGCATTTAACCGTTACAGCAAAGAATATTTTGCCCCACAGGGTAAAAGTGAAATTTTTATTAAAAAGAATTCTGCCCTTGTAAAAATAAAATATGATGAAATATTATGGGTTGAGGCTTTGGAGAATTATGTGATAGTTCATACGTTTAGCGATAAAATTACTATACACTTTACGATGAAGGCAATCGAGAAAAAATTACCTGCATCAAAATTTGTCCGTGTTCACCGCTCATTTATAGTTAATATTGGCAGCATCGTCCAAATAGAAGACAATAATATTAAAATTGCATTTCAGGCTGGACAAAAAATTATACCTATCGGAAAATCTTATAGGGATAACCTGATGAATGATCTCAACCTGATGATTAAATAACAGGTTTTTTCAGAAATTAAAATGTACTCCAATCACGAATTGTTTTTCCGGCACATAGCTCAAACCTCAGAAACACCGTTGGCTGTTGAAATTAATAAGGCTAATGGTGTTTATTTATTTACACCTGAGGGCGGGCAATACATTGATTTAATTTCGGGTATTTCGGTAAGTAGCCTGGGTCACTCACATCCTGAAATTGTGCAGGCTGTTTCAGTTCAGGCCAATAAATACATGCATACAATGGTGTATGGCGAAATGATTCAAGCGCCACAGGTTCAGCTTGCGGCAGAAATATGTAAATACCTACCCGAAAATCTTAACCGCGTTTATTTTGTAAACTCCGGAAGTGAGGCTGTAGAAGGTGCTATGAAACTCGCCAAACGATTTACCGGCCGGCATGAAATTGTTTCATTTAAAAATGCTTATCATGGAAGCAGCCAGGGTGCGCTGAGCATTATGGGCAATGAATATTTTAAACATTCGTACCGCCCCTTGTTGCCATCTGTTAGAATACTTGACTTTAACAATATTAAGCAAATTGATGAAATTTCTACTGAAACGGCATGTGTAATTATTGAACCGGTTCAGGGCGAAGCTGGAGTTATTCAAGCCACACCCGAATTTCTTTCTGTATTAAAAGATCGCTGCAATAAAACAAAAACATTACTGGTTTTTGATGAAATTCAAAGTGGGATGGGAAGAACCGGAAGTCTTTTTGCGTTTGAAAAATACAAAATTATCCCCGACATTCTTTTACTTGCCAAATCTTTTGGCGGGGGAATGCCGCTAGGTGCATTTATTGCACCAGGCGAAATAATGTCAACTCTCTCAAATAAACCTCCGCTCGGTCATATTACTACTTTTGGAGGCCATCCGGTATGCTGTGCTGCCGGATTAGCTGCGCTTAAAATAATTATTAAAGAAAATCTCCCGCAGAAGGCATTACTAAAAGGTGAACTTATCAAAAATAAACTTGTCCATAAAAACATAAAGGAAATAAGAGGGGAGGGACTTTTACTGGCGGTCGAGCTCGGCGATGCAATTATGGCACAAAAGGTTATTGCAAATGCACTTAAACGAGGATTACTTGTTGATTGGTTTTTGTTTAACCCTTCCTCAATTAGAATTGCCCCTCCTTTAATTATTAATGAAGAAGAAATTTTAAAGGCCGTTAATATACTTTTGGAAAGCCTTGAAGAATTTTAATTTACTTGCTTAACAAAACTCCACCGAATAACATGCCAAATCCTGAACTAAGGAAGGGATTAGTCCAAATTCCACATCCTGCAGAGCATCCGTAAAAATGATAAAACGCAAAACCGAGAGCACCACCTACTAATATTCCTATTATTGTGCGGAGTGTAAATATTTTTTTAAGCCTTTCTTTAATCTGCATGTTTTTTGTAATTATTTTCACAAAGGTAATAATTTGTTTTTAAAGTATCAAATAATATAATAATATAAATACATGAATAAGCACATACGACAATTTATTCTTTTTACCATATTCATTTTATTATTTATTAACACCGGATTAAAGGCATCCTATTTAATTCCGCAAAAAGAAAACCAGTTGCAGAATTTATATAAAATGTTGTTTGAAGAAAATACTAATGAAGCCAAAGCAGATAAAATCTCAAAAATTAGAGAACTTTGGCGGGAGGTTTTGAAATATCCTGAATCGTTCTGGCATGGGTTTGATTCATTGGTTTATGTGGGAAAGGTTTATTCGAAAGACAGTTTAATAAGGGTTTATACATGGAATGTACCTCAAATTGGCGGAACGCACCGATATTTTGGTTTTGTTCAGAAGAAACCGATAGATAATGAAGAAGTTATTTTCTATGAACTAGTTCAAGGGAATATTAACCTTTCCGGTGCTACAAATAAAGTATTCAGTTCGGGAAATTGGTATGGGGCGCTCTATTATTCGATTATCCCGGTTGAAATTAATTACAAAACTTATTACACCCTTCTTGCACTTGATTTAAACAATTTAATTACAACCAGAAAATTAATTGATATTTTATATTTTGACAGGAATGAAGTTAAATTTGGGGCACCTGTTTTTCAGATCGGAAACCAAATTCAGCACAGGGTGATTTTTGAATATTCTTCACGGGCGGTTATGAGTCTAAGATACGATACCAACCGTAAAATGATTATACACGATCATTTATCGCCATCTGAGCCTCGGTATCGCGGACAATTTCAATTTTATGGCCCCGATTTTTCTTTTGATGGAATGGTTTTTAAAGGTGGCCTTTGGAAACAAACTCGCGATGTTAATCCTCGTTAATTGCAAACCTTTTAATTTTTGTGAGTTTATTGCTCAATTGATTTTAAATTAGCAAATTTTATTCACTTTACATATGACTTGCCGTGAAGAAGATATTAATTACCAGGTCGACCGGTTTGCAGATATCCAGATTTTGAAATATCAGGTTCCCGGTTTTGAAAACCTGTCTCTGAAACAAAAAAAACTGATTTATTACTTGAGCCAGGCGGCATTGTGTGGGCGTGACATATTATTTGATCAGAATTACAGGCACAATCTTCTTGTAAGGTATGTTATTGAAAATATTTATTTGCATTACCGGGGCGACAGAAAAACCAGTGAATTTCAACATTTCGAGGTTTACCTGAAGCAGGTATGGTTTTGCAACGGCATTCACCACCATTACTCCGGAGATAAAATAATTCCTGAATTTGACAGGCCATTTTTTACTCAGTTATTGAATAATACAATTTGGAAAAATTTTCCTGACGGATTTGATAATCTTAAACAGCTTGAAGAATTCCTTCTTCCGGTTTTGTTTGACCCAGATTTCGATGGTAAAAGATCAATTCAAACCGAAGGAATGGATCTGATAGCAAATTCAGCAAATAATTATTACGAAGGGTTAACGCAGGATGAAGTGGAGAAATTTTATGCTTCACTTAAAAAAACTGAAGATAACAGTCCTGTTTCTCACGGACTAAATTCCAAACTTGTTAAGGAAAATGATTTTATTTTTGAAAGGGGATGGAAATTGGATGGGATGTATTCAAAAGCCATTGAAAAAATTGTGTACTGGCTCAATGAAGCTTTACCATACACAGAAACCTTATTGCAGGCTGAGGCAATTAAAAAACTTATGGATTATTATAAAACCGGTGATTTGAAATTATTTGATGAATATAATATTTTATGGCTTAAGGATACTGATGCTGCTGTGGATTTTATAAACGGCTTTATAGAAACCTACGGAGACCCGATGGGCCTAAAGGGCAGTTGGGAGGCAATTGTAAATTTTACAAATTTTGTTTCAACAAAAAGGGCTGAAACCCTTAGTCAAAATGCACAATGGTTTGAAAAAAATTCGCCTATTAACGCCAGATTTAAAAAAGAAAATGTGATGGGAGTAACAGCCAGAGTTATAAATGTCGTTCAACTTGGTGGCGATTGTTACCCTGCAACTCCGGTAGGAATTAACCTGCCAAATGCCGATTGGATCAGGCACGATTATGGTTCAAAATCTGTAACAATTGAAAACATTGCCCATGCCTATTTTCAGTCCGCTCTTAACAACGGTTTTATTGAAGAGTTCGCCTGGTCGGAAGAGGAAGTAGTTCTGTTTAAAAAATATGGTTTTCTGGCCGACAACCTGCATACCGATTTACACGAATGCGTGGGTCATGGATCGGGTAAATTATTAGAGGGTATTTCAACAAATGTGCTTAAAAACTATTATTCTCCTCTTGAGGAAGCAAAAGCAGATTTATTTGCCCTTTACTTTATGATGGATGATTATTTGCATAAAATAGGGCTTATTACAACACACGAAACTGCAATATCGCATTACAATTCATATATAAGAAACGGGTTGATTACTCAACTGGCAAGAATTAAGCCCGGCAAAAATATTGAACAGGCACACATGAGAGCCAGACAGCTCATTGCTTCATGGTGTTATGAAAAAGGCAAGAATGACAATGTTATTGAAAAAATGGCCGAAAACAATAAAACATTTATAAGGATAAACGACCATAAAAAGCTTCGTAAACTTTTTGGGAAATTACTGGCTAAAATACAAAGGATAAAATCGGAAGGCGACTTTCAGGCAGCTAAAAATTTGATTGAGCGTTATGCTCTAAAAGTTGACAAAAAACTTCATACTGAAATATTGTCACGCTTCAATAAACTTAATCTGGCCCCATACACCGGATTTGTTAATCCTGTTTTAAAACCCGTTTACAGCAATGGAATTATTTCTGAAATAAAACTAGAATATACCACAGATTATTCACAACAAATGCTTGATTATTCTATGAAATATTCCTATTTGCCCTTCAGAAATTAGACTTTGGTATAATTCACAATTTATTGCTTAAATTAGAACAAATTTTATTTAGTGAAAAAGGCACCCATTTCATTATTTATAGTTGACGATCAATCCCTCTATAATAATGATTTAAAGGAGGAGTATTCCGATGTTGGCAAATATGCAATTACCGTTTTTTCTTCTCTGCAAAAATTGGCTGACCACCTTTCGCTTTTAAAACGACCTAAAGCCGCTATCAACATAGCAGTTGTCTCATTAAAGACTGACAATGAGAAAACAACAAGCCCTAATTTGACTGAGAACTTGTTATTAAAGTTTCCATACCTTTATATAATAAAAATTACCGATGGGAAAGAGCTGCCTAAAGAAGAGTCGTACAAACCGACAGGCAATTTAATTTTTGTAAAACGTAATGTAAATACCTTGTTAAGAATTGACAACGGAATAAAACTCATTATCGGCCGAAGGACCCTTGAAATAAAAGAAAAACAAAGGGATATAGCCAGATGGTTGGTTGTAACTTCAATTGCTATTTTTATTGTGGCGGTATTGTTGTTTCGTATTTTATACCCGGGAATTTTCTATTTTTAATTACTTGTTATTTGTGTGACTATTTGTCAGTTTATATTACGTGGCATTTACTTTGAAAAGCAAGTGCCGTAAAATGTATTTAATTTTAAATAAATGTAAGCCATGCAAAAAGGAAAAATAAATGTTAAGACAGAGAATATATTTCCGGTAATTAAGAAATTTCTTTATTCTGACCATGAAATTTTTTTAAGGGAACTAATCTCAAATGCCGTTGATGCTACTCAGAAATTGAAAACTTTATCTACTTCAGGCGACTTTAATGGAGAAATAGGCGATTTAACCATAAGGGTTTCATTAGATAGCAAAGAAAATACTCTAACAATAAGCGACAGAGGTATTGGGATGACAAGCGATGAGGTAAAAAAATATATTAATCAAATTGCCTTTTCGAGCGCCGAAGAATTTCTTGAAAAATATAAAGATCAGAATAATGGCATAATAGGACATTTTGGCCTTGGGTTTTATTCCTCATTTATGGTTGCCAGGCAGGTTGAAATCAAAACAAAATCATATAAAGATGATTCGGCAGTGCTTTGGGCCTGTGATGGAAGTCCCAATTATACCATGAGAGAAATAGAAAAAAGCGATCGCGGTACCGATATAATTCTGCACATCGACGATGAAAATAAAGAGTTTCTTGAAGAAGGCAGGATTTTTCAACTTTTAAAGAAGTATTGCAAGTTTTTACCTGTTGAAATTGCATTTGGAATTGAAAAGGAATGGAAAGACGGGAAGGAAGTTGAAACCGGTAAAGACAGAATAATAAACAATACAAAACCTGCATGGACCAAAAAACCCGCCGAATTAAAAGAAGAGGATTATCTAAATTTTTACAGGGAATTATATCCTGTTCACGAAGAACCATTGTTCAATATTCATTTGAATGTTGATTATCCATTTCATCTAACCGGCATACTTTATTTTCCCCGGATTAAAAATAATATTGAAATTCAGAAAAATAAAATCCAATTATTCTGCAACCAGGTTTACGTAACCGATTCAGTTGAGGGCATTGTTCCAGAGTTCCTTACATTGTTGCACGGGGTATTGGACTCTCCTGATATTCCGCTAAATGTTTCCCGCAGTTATTTACAAAGCGATCAGAATGTAAAAAAGATTTCTGCTCATATTTCAAAGAAAGTTTCCGATAGGCTTATGGATATATTCAAAAACCAGAGGGAAGAATTTGAAAAAAAATGGGATCACCTCAAACTTTTCATTCAGTACGGAATGTTAACAGATGAGAAATTTTATGAAAGAGCTGAAAAATTTGCATTGTTCAAAAACTCCGATAATAAATATTTTACTTTTGAAGAATACGAAAAACTTGTAAAAGAAAATCAAACCGACAAAAATAAGCAGTTGGTCTATTTGTATTCAACTGATGCTGAAAAACAGTACAGCTTTATTGAAGTTGCAAAATCAAAGGGGTACGATGTGTTATTAATGGATGGGCACCTTGATACTCATTATTTAAACCATTTGGAGGCAAAATTCAAGGATACCAGGTTCACCAGAGTCGATTCCGATCTAATTGACAAACTTATTGCAAAAGAAGAAAAGCATGAACTAAAATTATCAAAAAACGATCAGGACGACCTCTCTGTGATTTTTAAAAGCCGATTACCAAAGAAAGGGAATTTTTTAGTAGTATTTGAAGGAATGAGTGAAACAGATAATCCTGTAACTATTACTCAGAGTGAATTTATGAGAAGAATGAAAGATATGGCTGCTGTGGGCGGTGGTTCCTTTAGTTTTTATGGTGAAATGCCCGACCAGTTTAACCTGGTTATAAACGGTAACCACAATATTATTGCCCGTCTTTCAGAGGAAAAAGAAAACAACATTGGCAAAGCCCTTAAAAAAATTGATGATAAACTTGAGCCGCTACGCTCATCTAAACTTGAACTTGATTCGGCAATAAAAGACTTAAAGAAAGAAGAAATAAAGCAGGAAGATAAGGATCGGATTGCTGAATTAGAAACAAAAATTACCGAATTAAATAGCAAACGAAATGAAATACTTAATAATTTCGGGAACGAAAATAAATTGGTGCAGCAGCTAACAGATTTAGCTTTGCTCTCGAATAATATGTTAAAGGGAGAAGAGTTAATCAAATTTGTAAAAAGAAGCATTGATTTGATTTGATAATTCATGTATTTTAAATGTTAGCCCATCAAATTTCATTGATGGGCTAATATTTTCTACAGGGTAATTTTTATCTTTATACAGTTTAGAATAAGGGAAAAATGCCAAAATTTACAGCGGTAATTTTTATAATCTTTCTGTATTTTCAGGCTTCTGAAAAGTACTTGTATTCGCAAAAATATGCTCAATTTCAAACCATCGGGTTTCAAGCCGGAGCAGGTTTATATGGCATCAGGGACGGTGAGTTTTACCACGAGTTTGACAAAAATATCAGTTTTCATTTTACCCCCCTTTTAAATTATGCTCTTTCCGAAGATTTTGTTATAAGCTCAGGTTTAGGATTTGAGTTAAAAGGTGCGCCCGATGCCCGTTTTAATTATAATACCAGATTGAATTACATTGTATTACCTGTTTCCGGTAAATATTTATTTAACAAATCGCCACGTTTTTACGTTATGGCAGGAATTTACGGAGCGTATCTTCTGGGCGCAACCAAAAAG
>BBPF01008035.1_pt1 | contig 14917 bp, 12 predicted proteins | sample 1343921 | NCBI WGS metagenome assembly BBPF01 (sample SAMD00019090, study PRJDB2971) | groundwater metagenome | isolation source: The Cedars highly-alkaline
CATGTCGATTTTATAAAACTTTCGGATGGCAGTGATTTAATACAACATATACTGCAACACTTTTCCTTTGCTGAAATATTCTTTTGCCTGAAATGTCAATTTGATTGAAAAGCTACTAAAGCTATTTAATTCAGAATATTGACAACGAAAAATTTGAATACCGGCTATTAAGTTTTCCATTTTGTATTATGCATTCAGTGTTCCAAACCTGATGCGGAATCTAATCATTTTATATTAGGTTCATGATATGCGGCTGACAATCACATCTTTAAAATTGATGTTGGAATATTCTTGCTGATATATTAAAATTTCCGATTTTAACTTCTTCTGTATTGTTTTTGCCCAATGTATTACGCCTAATCCGGCAACTGAGATTTTAGGAGGCATAACAATTAATTATACCGCAAAAACAGAAGTAAGCAATTACACTTTAATTCAAAGGCAAAAACATAATAATGACAGGAAATCCGACTGACGTTAATACCACCAACAACTTACTGCTATTTTAACGGGGTTTAAGCAGAATCTTTTTGAATACTATGTTAAATTCTAACCTATAAAATAATTATTCGATGTAAATTTGAAAAGTTTTTCACTAAGTATGGCAAGTATGATTTCCGAAGAATTTAAAAAAGTAATACTACAGGGAATTCCCAAAACACTTCCCAATCCTAAAACTTATGATACCAGCATAAACCATGCTCCGCGCCGGAAAGATATACTTTCAAAAAATGAGAAAATACTGGCATTAAAAAATGCCCTGAGGTATTTTGACCAGGAACATCACGCTATTTTGGCAAAAGAATTTGCAAAAGAACTGGATGAATTTGGCCGTATTTACATGTATCGCTTTAGACCTGATTATGATATTTACGCCAGAAATCTCAGGGATTATCCGGCCAAATCGGAACAGGCGGCAGCCATTATGCTCATGTTGAGCAATAACCTGGATAATGCCGTGGCACAACATCCCCATGAACTGATAACTTATGGAGGTAACGGGGCTGTATTTCAAAACTGGGCGCAGTACCTTCTTACAATGAAGTATCTGGCAGAAATGACTGAGGAACAAACACTTGTACTATATTCGGGCCATCCTATGGGTTTATTTCCCTCACATAGAGACGCACCTCGGGTTGTAGTTACAAATGGAATGGTAGTACCAAATTATTCCGGCCGGGATGATTACGAAAGGTTTAATGCCTTAGGCGTTTCGCAATACGGGCAAATGACTGCCGGCTCCTTTATGTATATTGGCCCACAAGGTATTGTACATGGAACTACAATTACAGTTCTCAATGCCGGACGCAAAATTCTGAAGCCCGGAGAAAATGGACTGGCAGGAAAAATCTATGTAACCTCAGGGCTTGGAGGAATGTCGGGTGCCCAGCCCAGGGCAACTGTTATAGCAGGAGGTGTTTGCCTGATTGCCGAGATAAATCCAAAAGCAACTCAGGTACGTCATTCCCAAGGTTGGGTAGATGAAGTTTACGAAGATTTAGATTTGGTCATTAATCGTGCAATTATTGCCCGGAAAAACAAGGAAGCTGTTTCCATTGCCTATCAGGGAAATATTGTTGACCTGTGGGAAGGGTTAATCGAAAGAAATATTGATATAGAACTAGGATCCGATCAAACCTCACTTCACAACCCTTTTGCAGGAGGATATTATCCGGTTGGTTTAAGTTTTGAAAATTCAAATAAAATGATGGTTGCCGACCCTGCAGGATTCAGGGAAGAAGTACATAATTCCCTCCGCAGGCACATCAAAGCAATTAACCAGTTAAGCGAAAGAGGAATGTATTTTTGGGATTATGGCAATGCATTTTTGCTCGAAGCAGGAAAGGCAGGAGCTGACGTTTTTACAAATCATGGCACATTTAAATATCCTTCTTACGTAGAAGATATAATGGGGCCAATGTTTTTTGATTACGGATTTGGCCCGTTCAGATGGGTTTGCTCTTCGGGAAACCCAGTTGATCTTGAAAAGACGGACAAAATTGCAACAAAAATTCTGGAAGAACTGCGCACCTGCTCCCCACCCGACATTCAATCGCAAATGGATGATAACATTCTATGGATCAAAGAGGCCGCAAAAAACAAATTAGTTGTTGGGTCACAGGCAAGAATTTTGTATGCCGATTCAACAGGAAGAATAAAAATTGCAGAGGCTTTTAATGAGGCTATCCGATATGGAGAAATTTCAGCGCCTGTTGTACTTGGACGTGATCATCATGATGTTTCAGGCACTGATTCACCTTTCAGGGAAACTGCCAATATTTACGACGGTTCAAGGTTTACTGCCGATATGGCCATGCAAAATGTAATAGGCGATTCATTTAGGGGAGCCACTTGGGTTTCAATACATAATGGTGGAGGAGTAGGTTGGGGAGAAGCAATTAACGGGGGATTTGGAATGTTGTTGGATGGCTCGGAAGATGCCGGGAGGAGATTGAAAATGATGCTGCACTGGGATGTAAATAATGGAATTGCCCGCCGGAGCTGGGCAAGAAACCCAGGCGCAATTGAAACCATTAAAAGAGAAATGAAAAAAACACCTTTGTTAAAGATTACGCTTCCAAATTTAGTAAATGACAACTTGCTGGATTCGTTATTTTAGCCTAAAAAACCAAGAACAAAGCTAAAAAATTTATACGCTGTTATGATTTTTTACTCTATGGGTTTAATCGAATATATTTTAATTACGACACGATTAAATGAAAAAACGACTTCTTAAATACACAATTTTTTTTGTTGTAACAAGTTTATTTTTAACCTCTTGCGAGGAAGATTTTTTTTCTGACAGATCTCTCAGTGGTACTTGGTCGGTTTTTGAAAACAGCAGCAGTTTTGGCGAACAAAATTTTCTTGTAGGAATCGATTATTTTCAAGGAGACAGCACAAGAATTTCCATAGATAATTTTTCAAACCTTGGGCTGGAAGTTGCGGTAATTGCAAATCTGAACGGTAATGTAATTACTATCCCGAACCAAACAATCAGAGACAAGAATAATAACTCATTTACTGTAACTGGTAATGGCACAATATCAAATAATTTCAGGAAAATTGATATGGTTTATAGGTGGGACAGTCATAATTTTACTGCGGTTTTTCAAAAACAGTTTTAGTTTCAAATTTTACGCCGGAATTATCTAATACAGGGTGCTTTTGCAATCCGTACTCCTTATAAATAGGGGCCTGAATTCCCTCGTGCTGTTTTTTGAAACTTAGTAGCGGTCAGTACTAAGCATTATTAGGGTGCAGTCTTCAACTACCTGTATTCCATTTTGTTCAGCAAGTTGCATTAATTCCTTGTTTTCAGTGCCCGGATTAAAAATAATTCTTCTTGGCGACAATTTAAGCATGTAGTCGTAATATTCTTTTTGATTTTTTGGATTCAGATATAGGGCAACTGTATCAATATTCTTAAATATTTTTTGACCAATTTCAATTTGTATCCCAAAAATTTCACCGGGCCTATTACCAACAGCCACAACAGAGTTTCCATATTTTAACAGGCTTTTTATTGCTTTATAGGAAAATCTTATAGGATCGGGGCTGGCACCAAGAACTAAGGTTTTCTTCATTAACTTAATTTAGAAAATATTGAAAGAATTAAAAAAAAATTTAATCAGACATTATATCAAACAGATTTTCTGCTAACTTGCTTGACAAAATGTCTGATTATAATTTTTGACAAAAATAGAAAATTCCCCGATATTTCGAATGTAAGCCTATAATTACACAGGATAATAAAAAAAAATAATTGGAGCCGAATTGATAACATCCAGAAAGAATTAAGCCTATTTTAATTGTAATGAATTACAATATAAGTATGCAGTCATTGAGGACAAACCCAACCTGTCATGGAGTAGTACCGCCGCATAATTAGCAATGGGAGGTTTGTTTCTCTTTGGGCTAACTCTCAAGAACAGAATAAACTTCATTAAATGGTACGTTTACCTATCGAACGAAAAATGAGTTTTATTTAGCCATTGCAGCTTACGGGTTGTACAGAGGCAGCCCTAAAATGAGGCTGCCTCTGTACAACCGTACAAGCATCAACCCTATTGCTGGCAGGTTGGTCTCCACCAGAGCCTACGTCCTCTTCGGGTTAATGCGGGAATATAAGCAATAAAAACGAAAATCCTACCAACCATTTTTCAGCACATTACCTAAGTATTAATGCCCGAAAAAAATTTTACCCTGTATTAATAAGCAACAAGCCGAATGGCTCAATGATTTAAATTCTTAATTATCATTTGCAGGATGTAAGAGACTGAATACCAATCCTATAAATTGACAATGCCGGCTATTGGCATTTTAAAATAACTTTGAAAGTTCATTAATTCATCCCCGGGTTCGCAGGGAAATTGAGCCATAGTTTGTATTTTCCTCCCAGCATCTTCAAGGCATTATTCCACGTAGCTCGATCAAATGAAGCCATTACTGTTGCAGGGTGCATTTCGCTGACTGTCCAGGAATTCTCTGAAATTTCACGTTCAAGCTGATTTGGCTCCCAACCTGAATATCCAATGAAAAATCGAATTTTTGAATTTTCTCCTAAGCCGTTAGCAATTATTTGCTTAATTGCTTCAAATTCGCCACCCCAATAAAGATCACCAATTACACGAACACTGTTTGGCACAAGCTCTCCTAAAGTATGTAAATAATGAACAGAGTTTGTACTAACGGGTCCGCCGATTGAAATCTTTGAATTTGTTTTTGGGAAATTTGCAAGTATGTCATTAATTTTAACTTCTACAGGGTTGTTGAGTACGAATCCTATCGTACCTTTTTCATTATGCTCGGTGAGCAAAACCACGGACCTTTTAAAATAGTTGTCATTAAGAAAGGGGTCTGATATCAATATCCTTCCTTGTTCCGGCTTGATATTATTGCTGTCAATTTTGAATATATCAAATGGAAAATTCATTTTGAGCCTCCAATCAAATAGCAAATTACTAATTAAATTTAAAAAATAAAACTTTGTATGCAATAATGCATCAAAAGCTATACCAACTTCAATAAATTAACAGTTTTTAACATTGTGATACTAACACTATTAAATCGGCAAAGCCCGGATGGATATAAAAATCAAACCATTATTTTCTTAAGATTTATTCAATTTCAGACGATAGAAAACTGATGAAATAAATACTCTAATAAAACCAATCAAACAATGCATTTGCACACAAAATATTTAATGTTTAGATTTAATTTTCTTTTCGGTAAATAATACCGAATAATTTATTCTGATTATACGTCGTATAAAATTGCATTTTATTTAAAATAGTATTAAGTAGGTTAAAAACTTAATGCCATGCAAAAATTAAAAGTAAATAATGCCGGGAGTATTGAAGGGCAAATTCATCAATACCTTAAAAATAGTGATGAAGCAAGGTTTATACATAGATTGCATGGCATACTTTTGCTTATAAACAGTGAGAAAAACAACTGTTCAACTATTGGCAGTTTGTTTAAGAATTCGCCACGTTCTTTGTCAATTTGTGTCCATAATATTAACATGAATGGTAATATTGAAGTTTTAAGGGACAAAACTCGTAAAGGACGGACGCCAGGACTTGATGTTAATCACCTGGGTAAACAATTGTATTGCAAGACTATCATTCTAAAGTTGGCATAAGCGCAAATATCTGGGACGGGAAAACCCTGTCCTGTTATATTGAAAAAAATGCTTTGTCACATTGCAGGTACTTCAGTGCCAAAGGCCATTTCGCCAGCTTGGTTTCAGCCTTACAAGGGCACGCCCTACTGTGGCAAAATGCAATCCTGAGAAAAAAACAAAAAAACCTTCAGAAAATAGCTACATCAGGTGAATACTATTTCTGTTTTGAAGATGAATGTCATTTTAAGTTGACTTTGACAATTAAAAGGGCGTGGTTTTTAGCAGTGTGCTCCAAAAGTCGCCTGTTGACAGGTTTAAATTAAGTATTTATGGTGCTATGTGATGCAATGGCCAATTAGTAACCCGGGAGGCAGAAATTTTGATGCCGATTCATTTAAACAATTTTTGATCAGCATATTGAAACGGGCAAAGCCAAAGAAAAAAATCTTATTGGTACTTGATAATGCAAGGGATCATCCTGCCAAGAAACTGAAAGAATTTACAGGTTACATAAAGGGATCGTTTGGAATTATTCTTTTTGCCGGCATATTCCCAGTATATAAATGCAATCGAAATGCTTTGGAAAAAAACAAAAAGGAGTGGCACTCACATTAGATATTTTAGTACATTGAAAGAAAAGGTAAATGAATTATTCGGCTTTTGGTGCAGGTTTTGTGAACCTAATGGAGAATCCGCAAGATTATGCGCATTTATTTAAGACGTTTATTATATTACAATACAACCCCTTCGCTCAGTTGTAAAAAAAATTTATGAGAGTTTAAAAAGCATGCAAATTTGTACTTTTCAAAAAATTATATTCCAAATTACGTATATTGCCAAACTGATTACAAATTTTATACGAAGGACTTCAAATGCATTTTTAATTATTCTGGCCCATGAAAATCAATGAACCAGCCCACTCAAAAATAAAATCACCCTCCCTCCTTCTGGCGTTTATTCCTATTGGCTTCCTGATTATTTTGCTTGTACTGAATGTTTATTTTTTTAAAGCAGATGTTTTATCAGGTGCAAACCAGATAGCCCTTTTGCTTGCTTCAGCCATCGCAGGAATTATTGCTTTTTATCTTGGAAACAGGTGGGAATCTATTATTGGTAAAATTGTAAATAGCATAAGTTCGGCCATGCCGGCTATTATAATTTTGCTGTTAATTGGCTCACTATCAGGAACCTGGCTGATAAGCGGAATTGTTCCGGCGATGATTTATTACGGCTTAATGATCCTTCACCCGAATATATTTTTATTTGCATCGGTATGCATTTGCGCACTGGTTTCAACTTCTACGGGTAGTTCCTGGTCAACAGTGGCAACTGTTGGCATTGCATTACTTGGAATAGGCAGTGCACTTGGGTTTAGCGAAGGGATTATTGCCGGCGCAATAATATCGGGGGCATACTTCGGTGATAAAATGTCGCCATTGAGCGATACAACCAACCTTGCATCTGCAATGGCCGGAACCGACCTTTTTACACATATCAAATACATGATATATACCACCGGGCCGACCATTTTAATTACACTTATAGCGTTTTTCATTATCGGCTTCACTTATCAACTGGAAAATGTGGAAGCATCGGTTCAAAATACTCTTTTGACCATTAAACAAAATTTCAATATTACGCCGGTTTTATTTATTGTTCCGGTGCTTCTAATCATAATTATTATTAAAAAAGTTCCTCCTCTTCCTTCATTACTAGCAGGAACTTTATTAGGTGGAGTATTTGCTGTTATTTTTCAACCACAAATTATCGAACAAATTTCCGGAATAACTGACAATTATACCGAAGCTTCATATATAAGTGTTATGAAAGCAATGTATGGTAGAATCAGTATTATTACTGACAACATTCAGGTTAATAATCTTCTTTCAACCGGAGGCATGGCCGGAATGCTAAACACTATATGGCTAATTATAACAGCCATGATATTTGGCGGAGTAATGGAGTCTGCAGGTTTACTTGAAAAAATCACTCAAAAAATTATTGCATTTGCCAAAAACACTGGCTCGTTGGTAGCCTCCACAGCAGCAACATGTCTGTTTTTCAACCTAACAGCATCAGACCAATATCTCGCAATTGTAGTGCCCGGCAGGATGTTTTCAAAAACTTACAAGGACAGGGGTCTCAAGCCTGAGGTATTAAGCCGAACACTTGAGGATTCAGGAACAGTTACTTCAGTATTGGTTCCGTGGAATACATGCGGAGCCACCCAATCGGCAGTTCTTGGCGTACCAACCGTAGCTTATATCCCCTATGCCATATTCTGCTGGCTTAGCCCGTTTACAAGCATATTCATGGCCTCATTCAACATCAAAATAAGACGCATTATTGATGATAACAAGAATCAATCAGAAAAACCTGTTGTTTAGTACAATATGGGAAATTTTTTAGGATTGTATTCATGCATCATTCTGTAAACTTTTTCAAACACATCCTCAGCATTTGGGTTTGAGAAATAATCACCGTCAGTTGTATAAGCAGTACGGTGATCGGTTCCGGTAAGTGTTTGAGGCTCCAGATCCAGATAATAAAAACCCTTCCTGTCTTCCAAAACCTGCTGCATCATGTAGGAAGTAGCTCCCCCAGGCACATCTTCATCGAGAAATAAAACCTTGTTTGTTTTTTTAAGCGATTTCAGAATAATATTTTCAACATCAAATGGAAGTAGGGTTTGAACATCAATAAGTTCAACCGAAATGTTAAATTCCTTCAATTGCTGAATTGCATCCTGGGCTATCCTTACGCTGGAACCATAGGTGACAAGTGTGACATCTGAGCCTGCTTCGATAATTTCGGCTAAACCTAATGGGATGCGGAACTCACCTACATTATCGGGGCGCTTTTCCTTAAGCCTGTAACCATTTAAAGGCTCAATTACTATTGCCGGATCGTCGCCTGACAATAGTGTATTGTACATACCTGCCGCCTGCGTCATATTTCTTGGCACACACACATAGACTCCACGAATTGAATTAACTACCATACTGATTGGCGAGCCGGCATGCCAGATACCTTCTAACCTGTGTCCGCGTGTAACAACTATCAGCGGAACAATTTGTCCTCCGCGCGTACGATAATGGGTCGTTGCCAGGTCATCGCTAAAGGTTTGCAATGCGTAAAGAAGGTAGTCTAAATATTGTATTTCGGTAATGGGGCGCAAACCACGTAATGCCATTCCAATTCCTTGTCCAAGTATTGTAGTCTCCCGAATTCCTGTATCAAAAATTCTCAAATTGCCATATTTTTTTTGCAGCCCTTCGTAAGATTGGTTTACGCCTCCGATAAAACCGGCATCTTCGCCAAAAATAGTAACAAGGGGATTTTTACCCATTGCAAAATCCCAATGATCGCGTAAAATTTCACGTCCGGGAACTTCGGGCGAGTTTTCCGAAAAAACAGGAGCAATAGGCTTCACATTAAGAACTGAAGTCGGGTATGAATTGTATAAAAAACTATTATAGCGTTCACGGGCATCTTCGTAATTCCTTTCAAGCCAGTTGGAAAGATCTCCCTGAAGTTTCCCGCGAATTGTACAGTCGGTACAAACATGCCTTAAAATTTTCTTTGCAGAACTGAAAATATCTTTCCTAATGGGGTGCAAAACCTTTTTCAATTCATTTGTAACTGAACCTACCTTGTCATAACCCTCTCTTTTACAAACACATGAACGGTTATCAATTAATTTTACCAGGGCATCGCGCTCAACCTTTACAGGGTTGGTGAAAAGCTCCCATGCAACTTTGCGGGCATTTTTTGCTTCTTCGAGCGCCTCCTCTTCGATTTTATCGAGATTTGCAGCATCTGAAATAGCTGACTCGAGTATCCATGCACGCATTTTTTTCAATGGATCATACTCTTCTTCCCATTTTAGTCTTTCGGGTGATTTATATCTTTCGTGTGAACCTGAAGTTGAATGGCCTAAAGGTTGGGCAACTTCCTCAATATGAAATACCACAGGAACATGCTCTTCGCGGGCAATTTTTACTCCTTCGTCAAAAATCTTGGTCAACCCGGCATAATCCCAGCCTTTCCCCTTAAAAATAACAATACCGGGTCGATCTTTTTCTCTTTCAAAACCTTTCAGTAAATCCGAAATGTTTTCTTTTGCAGTCTGATACTTCTTTGGTACCGAAATTCCATAACCATCATCCCAAATTGCCAATGCCATGGGAACCTGCAAAACCGAAACAGCATTTATGGTTTCCCAGAAATGGCCCTCAGAGGTACTGGCATCGCCAATCATGCCGAAAACAACTTCATTACCGTTGACCGAAAGATTTTTGAATTGGTGTAACTCTTTGTTTTCCCTGAAAAGTTTTGAAGCTTGTGCAAGGCCGACAATACGGGGCATTTGTCCGGCAGTTGGAGAGAGATCTGCGGCCGAATGCTTTTGCTTTGTCAAATCACGCCAGGTACCATCTTCGTTTACAGTTCGTGTAGAAAAGTGATTATTAAAGGATCTTCCGCCGTTTCCGGGATTAAGCTTGGCATCGGTTTGTCCATATAACTGATGAAAAAACTCCTCAGCAGAAAATAAGCCTGCCGCCATCATAAATGTCTGATCGCGATAGTAGCCCGAACGCCAGTCACCGTTTTGAAAATATTTGGCAAATGCCAATTGAGCAACCTCTTTACCGTCTCCAAAAATTCCAAATTTAGCCTTTCCGGTTAAAACCTCTTTTCGGCCTATTACACTACAATGCCTGCTCACATATCCCAGCCGGTAATCGGCTAATACCTCTTTTTTAAACTCATCGAAAGAAATTTCCTTTGCGCCATTCATTAATTTCTGATTCATATTTATGTCCTTTACAAGTTTGATTAATCTGTTTGGTTAATTATACAAAGTTAATAAGAATTATTCTAAATAAAAATTACAAATCCAAATTCGACAATTTTAAGAGCGCCATATAGCTTATTAATTCAAAAAACAATTTAATAATTTTTAAAATGTAACCCGCATATTTCCGGTTAAATTCCATAGAAACTGATAATATGATCTTTTCATTCTGAATTCAATATATAGCTTCGTATTTTAAAATATTTCAGAGTTGTATACTAACAGAACCTGAAATTTGAACAACTAATAAACATTACAAAATCTTGAAGTATAATACAACAATTGGGTTTGACCTTTAAAATTAACTGTTTTAAATAACCCAAAACAAAAGGAATAATAATCAGATAACGTGATATTTTTATGGATTTCATTCCGGAATAATTCTTATGTAAAGAGCAAAACCAGGACTATGAGAAAAAACAGATAAATAATAAATTTTCAACAATTTAACCTGGTGCTGAGGTTTTAGAAATATAAGTTAAGAAAAATATTGGCGCAAAAACTGCAAACCTAAAAATGCAGTATTAAGTTTTTGGTCAATTTTTAATAACTTAATTTTGAGTAAAGGAATTGGATATTACTGTTCAATATTTTATTAAATAAATTGTAAATTTCGATAAGCATTGGGAAATTATCAGGTTTTTCGAAAAACTTCTTTTTTAATTTTGCAGAAAAGATTTGCTCCAGAATCTGGTAATATCGAAAATATTTGTCAAACAGAAACTTGCAGCTCTATGAGCCAAAAATCTTACTTAAAATTTCGTCTTAACTTTTTACGTAAATTTAGACAAACATTAAACCTTTATGATAAATTTCAACAATACTCAGAACGCCTTTCTTTATAAAACAAACTGGCAATTACTAAAAGCGTGGGTGCTTTTTAAAATCATAGCTTCTCCTATAATGGTTAAAACCGGTTTGCTGTTTATAAATCTGGCCAATTCATTGCGAATTCCTGTTGGATGGTTTGTGAAACCAACAATTTACTCACATTTCTGCGGAGGCGAATCTATTGATGACTGCTGCGCTACGGTAGAAAATCTATCAAAATATAATGTAAAAAGCATACTTGACTATTCGGTAGAGGGAAAAGAAACTGAAACAGATATAAACCATGCACTTGAAGAAACTCTTGCTGCCATAAAATTTGCGGCAAAAAATAAAAATACCCCATTTGCAGTATTCAAACCCACTGCCTTTGCTCCCTTCCATATTCTCGAAAAGGCTACCACAAACTTGCTTATTACTGAGGAAGAAAAAATTGAGGCTCAAAAATTTGAAAACAGAATAGAAACACTGTTTAAAACCGCCTTCCAATTGAATATCCCGATAATGATTGATGCCGAAGAAACATGGATTCAGGAGTATATTGACGATTTAGTTAAGAAAATGATGGAAAAGTACAATAAGGAGAAGGCAATAGTATTTAATACTTTGCAGATGTACCGGCACGACAGGCTTGCATTTCTTGAAAAATCGCTGGATGAGGCCATTAAAGGAAATTATTACCTCGGTATCAAACTCGTTAGAGGAGCCTATATGGAAAAAGAAAGAGCAAGGGCGGCTAAACTGAATTATACCTCTCCAATTTACCCCGATAAAAATGCAACTGATAAAGCTTACAATGAAGCACTCACATTCTGTATTAAAAATATAAACAGAATCTCACTTTTTAATGGCACTCATAATGAAGAGAGTTGTATGCACCTTATTAACCTGATAAAAGCAAACAATATAGCGCCAGATGATAAAAGAGTTTATACATCGCAATTATTTGGCATGAGCGACCATATAAGCTTCAATATGGCAAAGGCCGGATACAGCGTTGTTAAGTATATCCCATACGGGCCGGTAAAACATGTACTGCCTTATCTTATGAGACGTGCCGAGGAGAACACCTCGGTGGCAGGCCAAACAAGCAGAGAGTTAAACTTAATAAGCCTGGAACGAAAAAGAAGAAAATCAAAAAATTAGAATACAATGGAAATAAACAATCATTTAAAAACGATTAAGTTTAAAATCAGAAAATTTATATTTCTTCTTTTTTTTATTATTCTGATTATTATTCTTCATTTTACAAATATCTGGGTTGAGCCCAAATTCGGAATTACCAGAACTCATCTTACCTTTCTATTTATAGCTTTCATAATTTTATATTATTTCATTGAATACATCCTTGATTTTCAATACATCTATTTTTCTGATCAGGGTGAAAAAATAACCCTGAGATACTATTCCCTTAGACCAATGCAAAACATTAAAAATTCAATTGAAATTCCGAAAAATATTTTTACACATTATGAATTATTGCCCTCACTTCTTAACCTGAAACCTAAAATAGTTTTGTATGCAAAAAACAGAAGTGGTGTTGCCAAGTACCCCCCAGTATGCCTTTCGGCATTAACATCATCGGAACGACACCAAATCTTAAAAGCTTTAGATAAGTTGGCTACAAACCAGTAAAACAGAAACCTGTACTGTTATATAGCATAAACCACTATCACAATTTGTCTTGCTTTTATTGTGTTGATAATCTGTTAGTTATTGCGGCATGCTAAAATTCATGCATTTTTCCTGACCAAAATCATATAGTCTTCTTTAGCAATTTTAACATTATAGGCCTAAATTTGCGTACAAATCATTGTTAATACAAACCTAAACATTTATATGTTATGAAAGTAGATAAATTATTAACGGAACTTGAGAAAAAACATCCCGGAGAATTTGAATATCTTCAGGCTGTAAGGGAGGTACTTGAATCTATTGAAGAAATATACAACAAGAATCCACAATTTGATGCTGCCGGAATTATTGAAAGACTGGTTGAGCCAGATCGTATTCTGACTTTTAAGGTTTCATGGGTAGATGATCAGGGTAAAGCTCAGGTCAATATTGGGTACAGGGTACAATTTAACAATGCAATTGGGCCTTACAAAGGTGGATTGAGATTTCACCCCAGTGTAAACCTCAGCATTCTGAAATTTTTAGGCTTTGAACAGATTTTCAAGAATAGCCTTACCACATTGCCTATGGGCGGAGCGAAAGGCGGAAGCGATTTCAATCCAAAGGGAAAATCTCAAAATGAAATTATGCGGTTTTGCCATGCGTTTATGCTTGAACTTTGGAAAATTATCGGCCCCGAAACCGATATCCCTGCCGGAGACATTGGCGTTGGCGGAAAAGAAATCGGTTATATGTTCGGCATGTACAAAAAATTAGTAGGCGAACACAACGGAGTATTCACAGGTAAGGGCAGAAATTGGGGTGGAAGTCTTATCCGTCCTGAAGCTACCGGTTTCGGCACTGTTTATTTTGCTCAGGAAATGTTGAAAACAAGAGGAAAAAGTATTGAAGGTAAAATTATAACAGTTTCCGGATTTGGTAATGTTTCATGGGGTTCCATTATTAAAGCCAACCAGCTTGGAGCAAAGGTTGTAACAATTTCCGGGCCAGACGGTTATATTTATGACCCAGACGGAATAAGCGGTGATAAAGTTAATTATCTATTAGAATTAAGGGCTTCCAATCAGGATATTTGCAAACCATATTCCGTAAAATACCCTAACTCTAAGTTCCATGAAGGAAAAAGGCCCTGGGAAGTAAAATGTGATATAGCCCTGCCATGTGCAACCCAAAATGAGCTGGATGGAAACGATGCAAAAATGCTTGTTCAAAACGGCTGCATTTGTGTTTCAGAAGGCGCCAATATGCCAAGCACCCCCGAGGCAGTTGAAATATTTCTTGAACATAAAATTCTTTATGGACCTGGCAAGGCTGCCAACGCCGGCGGCGTGGCAACATCGGGTTTGGAACAAAGTCAGAATGCAATGAAACTGAGCTGGACTGCAGAGGAAGTGGAGGTCCGTTTGCATCAAATCATGATTAATATACATGAATCGTGCGTAAAATATGGCAAAGAGCCAGATGGATTCATTAATTATGTTAAAGGAGCCAACATAGGCGGTTTCATGAAAGTTGCCAATTCCATGCTTGATCAAGGAGTTCTTTGATTTTCATAGCTTTGTTTAGTTTTTAGTTTTTAGTTTTTGGTTAAAGGGTCTCCGAAAAATGGAGACCTTTTAATTTAAATTAGAAGTTTAATCTAAGCTGCCCATTTGTTTTTATCATAAAAATGCAAATACCAAAGGCAAAATTCTATTTTTGTATAGTAGTTTGTAAAAATGGATAATACCGATTTGAAATATAAAATTGGAATTACGCTTATACCTGGTATTGGCAGTATTACAGCTAAAAAATTAATTGCTTATTGCGGCGGTCCCGAAAATGTTTTCAGCGCATCAAAAAGGACACTTTTAAGCATCCCCGGAATAGGTAATCATCTTTCAAATGTAGTTCTAAACCAAGCCGTGCTTAAGCGGGCCGAAAAAGAAATAGAATTTATTTCAAAGCACAACATCCAGCCCCTTTTT
>BBPF01001743.1_pt1 | contig 14851 bp, 13 predicted proteins | sample 1343921 | NCBI WGS metagenome assembly BBPF01 (sample SAMD00019090, study PRJDB2971) | groundwater metagenome | isolation source: The Cedars highly-alkaline
TAGTACTAGTACAGTCTAGTACAGTCTAGTACAGTCTAGTACTAGTACTGTCCTCCTCCCCCTTCCCAAGCCATAACCAACAGATACAAGCCCCCCCATAGCTTTGTATCTAGGAAAGCGGGGGGCTTCTCGGCTTTAACAAGCCAGCTCACCCTCACCAAGTCAACAAAACTTCAAGATAGGGGGTATCCTCCTAGGCAGTCCCGTCGTATGCGATTGGCGACTAAATTACTCCCACAGAAAAAATCCATTTTTGCCTAAAATCCTGATACCAGTATAGTACTAGTACAGTCTTAGTACTACTTAGTACTAGTAGGGCTGCAGGGCTAGTTACTAGACCGAGGCAGTTTAGGGGTTACCAGTCCGCTCTGATACCCGAATGTAAGTACTTCCCAACTAATAGAGTGGCAATACTCCTGACCACATTTAGCACAATAATCATATCTAGCAATTATCACTGGAGTTTTTTGACCAGAAATGGGCTGCTTATCAGGCTGAGCTATAACATATTGCATTACTCTGGATGCTGCTGGCATATCCAGCTTTATTGTCCCCTTCCTTTTCTCTGCCTCTGCTACATAATTCATTACTCTCTCACAGCTCCCACAGACTGGGCAGGTATATTCTTGTGTTCCTGACTCCATAATCATAGTTTACCTCCATTTGTCAAATCTAGTTTTCTTAACTCAGCTTCTAAAGTTTTTACTCTATCTTCATTACTAGCTTTCTTGTGGTAGTGAATTGAAGCAATCAATCTTCTAGCCATTGTTCCATTAAAATATCTTCTTGGTCTTCCCAGTCTAACTTTTCTCCTTTGCTTCTGTCTTTTTACAGCAGACATTCTCCAATTGAGAAGTCTATTTACAAAGGTTTCATTATTCCACTTTTCAAAGCATTGGTTAGTATGGAAAAACTGAGGAATGACATAATTATTTGCATGTCTGATTCTAATAACTACAGCTTCTTCATTAGGGAGAAGTGCAGTTTTACAGTAATAGCAAACTTGCTCATTCTTTATGAATAAAAATCTCATATTTTCTACCTAATAATAGACTATTCCAAAAAGTAGCATTAATAAAAATCTTTATAGTTTTATAATTACATCGTAGGTTGAAGCTAACTTTATATAAAGTCTATCATCTTTCTAGTCCTTTGTCAAGTCCTTTTGGGTCTAAGTCACCAATTATCTCCAATTTCCACTGCTCTTGACAATACAGAGGAATTTTAGTAGACTGATAGCATGAGCCTAAGAGAGGAAGTTAAAGTCTTATCAGGTAACAAACGCAGGTTCTTTTTACTAAGAGTCTCCGATATGGAAACTCAGGCAGCTCTAAAGTTATTAGGATTAGTCCGAGCAACTTACACTACCTGGTTCAGAAACAAGAGCTTTGCAGAACTCTATAAGAAACTTCCTGAATTTGCTAAGGATTATAAACTTGAAGCTATCCAGTTACTACGAAGGGATAATCAGCTAGATGCGGTTTTACTAGAAAGTAAAATAATAGCTGAGATGAAAAGAGAGATAGAAATAAGAGAATATGACTTAATTAGAACCAACCTGGCTCGTGAGGTGTATTCAAAGCTAATTAGTGATTTAGACTTTCAACCCAAGACCTTAGCACTAACTTGGGAGCAAAAGATTTCACAACTTTATACGAACCCACAAATAGAACAAGGAGAAATTGTAGATGGTGAGAGCGAAGTCATTGAGGAGTCTAGCAGCAAGGAGTTGAGGGGAGATGTCGAGAAGTAGGTCATTAAAACAGTTAGTAGCGTCTCGTTCTAACATCCGCAGGGCTTCTCTGAGTAAGAGAGCTTATAAATCTGTACACAGGCTCAGAAGACAATTTAGGATAAAAGGATGGCATATACTTGGTTAATAGAGCAGCTACAAACTATAAGAAACTTAACTGATGTAGCCCAGATACTGATAGCTTTGAATAGGGAAGATTTACTCCCAACAATCCTTGAGCTTATTCATAAAGAAGCTCAGGACATAACTGATACTTATTGTGTGGTAGAAGAAGTAAATGACTACATTAACTGTACCTAAGATAGATAGAATTGAGCTAATTGAGAAGCTCTTTTATATCGATAACAAGGCTGGTCAGGTTGTACCTTTTAAGTTCAACAAGATGCAGAGGTACTTCCAAAAACATAAGTCTAACAGGAATATTGTGCTTAAGCACCGACAAGGAGGATGCTCCAGTTCCATACTAGCTGATATGCTTATCGATTGTATTACTATTCCCCATACTCCTTGTGCTGTCCTATCTCATGAGACTAGGGCAACTCAAAGACTCCTTGACCGAGCACACTTCTTCTATGATACTATGAAAGAACCTAAGCCAAGAACTGGTGCAGAGAGCAGAAGTGAAATCAGCTTTCCAGATTTCCACAGTTCCATCTGGATAGCAACTGCGGGGAGTAAAGCTGTAGGGAGAGGCGATACAATCAGAAAAGTCTTGCTCTCTGAGCTACCTTGGTATGAGGATGGTGAGAGAGTCCTTAGTGGTGTAGAAGATGCTGTTCCTCTAATAGGAGAGATAGTAATAGAAGCTACCCCTAATGGCGAGAATAATATCTTCTATGAGAGATGGGTTAAGGCTAGAGAGGGTAAGTCTCCGTATAAACCATTCTTCTTTCCTTGGTGGTGGTCAGAAGACTACCAGATACCAAGAAACTCTGAAATAGCCCTTTCAGAGGACAAAGGAGAATTATTCTTTACTGGTGAAGAACTAGAGCTAGTAGAGAGGCATCAACTTACTGAAGCTCAAATAAGGTGGAGGAGATGGAAAATAGCAGAGAAAGGGGGACTTTTCTGGCAGGAATTTCCTGAAGACGAGGTCAGTTGCTTCATCACAGTTGGAGACCCAGTTTTTGACCAGATGATATTGAACAGTCTAGCTCAAAGCTGTTATGCAGGAACTAAACATTCTCAAAACTGGACTTATTGGATACCCCCACAAGAAAAAGTTAGATATACTATTGGAGCAGACTCCAGTGCAGGAGCACCAGGAGGTAGTTACAGTGCTGCAGTAGTTCTTAATGATAGATGGGAAGTATGTGCTACCTTTCAAGCTAGGTTAGAGCCACATACTTTTGCTGGACTTCTCAAACAAATGGGAATATGGTATAATCAGGCTGAAATAGTTGTAGAAAGGAACTTTACTGGTTATGCAGTTCTTAGTCATTTGAAGGAGTATGGTAATCTATATCATCAGAGAGACTTTCTTACTGGTAAGGTAACAAGTAATCTTGGTTGGTGGACAAATGAACAAACTAAACAACACATGATGACCAAGACTAAGGATATGCTGTCGAATATAAAGTTATGGGATATTAACTTGGTTAGGCAGATGAGGGGCTATAGATACATCAAGTATAGACCTACAGCCCAGACCTTTGATGACTTGGCAATGGCTTTAATGCTGGCTATAGCTGCTAAAGCTATATCAGGAGGAGCTAGGGGCTATATGGGTAAAATCCCGTCATGGGATTGGTGAGGTAAAATCTTTACAACTATGAGGGAAATAACAAGTTGTGGGGTTGGACAAGGTAAAATCTTTACAACCCCTGCCAGCACGCTGTAGTAAAGAAATTTGCCTATTGTAGAGTAAACTGGAGGTTAAGTAATGGGTAAGAAAAAAAGAACTCAGAAACAAAAGAAGCAAGTAAAAGTAGTGGAGAAGAAGAAACAAAGGAGAAAATAATATGTTAGCACAAGAAGTTACTGCGGATATTGTTAGATTAAAGTCCTATTGGCAGCCTCGTAACAAGAGGTTCGCCGATTGGTATGAGATTTTGTTACTTGTAGATATTCTGAAGACTAAAGGTATGGAAAGCTATGTCAGTAATGAGCCAATGACTTTCTATAATATGAGTCATTATCTCTTAACCAAAGGAGAACTATCTCATTCGACACCTATTGAGTCTGAATCGGTTATAGAGCTCGACAGGCGAGCTAAAGTCCATCGAGGTTGTCAATATATGTGGAAACAAATAGATAGGGAGAGACTACCAGGTGGTAGTCAATCCTATATCGATGACTTAGCTTTCTTTCTTCTAGTTCTTGGTTGGTACAGTACAGTACTATTCTTTAACAAAGATACAGGACTTCTTGTATCCCAGATATGGAATCCAGCAGATACTTATCCCAAGTTTGCTGATAACAGGTTAATAGCTTGTGTCCATTCTTATAAGGTATCTGAGGAAGAAGCTAAACTCAAAGCTGAGAATAATGGTTGGGAATATAAGCCTGGAGGTTCAGCTATCGGTGAAGTAACCCTTGACGATTACTTTTATCAGGACTCTAAAGGTCTATACAACATGGTCTTGATAGATTCTAAGGATGTAACTGGTTGGGTAGAGAGACCAGAAATGAAACTCCTTGTAGGAGCAGTAGGGGGCTTCCCTGATAGAGGTAGTCTAAATAAGAACTGGAAGGGGCTATTAGGTAGAAGTGTCTTTGAGGCTAATGCGTCGGTAGGGAATCATTTTAACCGTTGGAAATCGATGATGTCTCAAATCCTAAGGGATACCTCCCAACCTATTACTCAAGAGTTTAGTGCTACTCCTCAAGCTACTCCAGAACAACTTAGGGAAAGAGGAGCATTATTCCACTATGCCCCAGGAGAACAGGGATTGATTAGACTACCCCCAGGAGCTATACCAATAGAGTTACAAGCTCATCTAGGAGAGATGCGTAGAGAACTCCAAAAAGGTGGTTTTAGTGATGCTGTCTATGGAATGGTGGAAGGACAACCTGGTTACGCCCTAAGTTTGTTGGCTACTTCTAGTGCTAATCAAATCCTTTACCCCTATATGGATGGCAAGCACTTTGTAGTTTCAGAGGCAGATAGATTCTGGTTATCTAACTTAAAAACATCTAAACGAGTCTTTGAGATTAAAGGCAAGTTCCTTGAGAAGCTAAAGCCAACAGACATTCCCGAAGATGTAAGTATAGAGGTAGATTCAGATGTAGCTACACCAAAAGATTGGTTAGAAAGAGGCACTATTGGTGGTATGCTCAGGCAGGACTTAGATAAGTCCACTTTACTCAATGAAATCTATAAGTTCCAAGACCCTCAAGCTATTATCAGAAGGAAGAGTCTTGATAGAGTTTTAGACCATCCGATGACCCTGAATGTAGAACTAATAGCTGGTTATTATGCCCATACGGATTATTTAGAGTCCAGGGGGGATACTAGACAAGCAGAATTATTCAGAAGAGCAGCTCAAGCTCTTGAAGCTCAACTAGGAGCTCCAGCTCCTGGACAAGGAAGACCAGAAGAGATGTCCAGAGTAATGGCTGAGAGAGAAGCAGGAACACCTGCTCCCAGACCTACAGCTAGTCCAGAGATAGCTCCTCCAGAGACTAGAGCTGGCTGGACACCACAGCAGTTAAGACAAATGATAGGTAAAGGCTCTATAAGAACAGCATAGGAGAATTTTTATGTCAGAACCGAAAGATTTATTAGAATTACCTAAATTCCCAACTCCTTGGGGCGAGGAAGAACAAGCTCGTCAAGAAAAACTAAAAGTAGAAAGGGAAAAACTCCGAGAGGCTTATGGAGTTCATTTTGCTCCTGGAGTTTATGAAGCAAAACCTTGGGCAGAAAGACTTGCTAGAGGAATTGCTTATAGAGCTCAACCTTTAGCTTGGTTAGAGAGAAAATACGGTCAAGAGTTTAAGCAAAGGTTCGATGTTGGACTGGGTGAGTTGTGGAGAAGAACTACTCCTTGGACTGAAATAGGGACTATTCCTAGAGAAGCAGACCAGATTATCAGAGAGACTGAAAGAGAAGTAAAAGAACTGATAAGGAGAGAGGATGTAGTCCAACTTGCTGAAGCCTTCCCTGATTATCTCTTGGCTACAGCCTTTGAAGGAAAATTAACAGGAGATTTATCTCAACTCTACAGAATCTTTCCTCAGCTTGACCCAGGTCGTGAAGAGTATATTGATATTACAGATAAGGAGAGGATGTGGTTTGAGAAGGTCTATTCAGATATATCAGCTAAATCTCTTGATAAACTCTTGGAACTAATGCCAGATGGAATTCCTCCTTTTCCCCTCCAAGAGCTCCTCGGGGTTATACCTACTATACAACCAAGATTTATCCTATCTACTGTAGCCTTCTCCAAAGATGTGGAACTAATAGGACAAGCTCTCCAACTGGCTTATCCTCCACAAGCAGAAGACATCGAAGGAGCTATCAAGACTTCCTTCTATAATCGGATTATAGAAGAGATGTTCAGATTAGGTCTTGAACCTACAGATGATATAGAAGAGAACATCAGGAGATTGCAGGAAGCTAAAGCCAAAGAAAAAGCTAAAGCTGGTGTTCCTCGTGTAATAATGACTGAAGATGGAAGTATCTTACTTACAACGGAAAAGGGTGATGGTATTTATGTAGAGGGTTTTAAAATAGCTAATGTAGACCCAGAGACTAGAAAAGTTATACCTTTAACTACTTCGGAGGAATATCTTTTGGATAATGCTCCTATTGTCAATCCTACCTACAGAGATACTCTTAAGCTACTATATCGTACATTATCCCCAGAAGTGAGAGATTCTTTCTGGTTAATACCTCCTACTCAAGAGGCAGTATTAGCTTGGATGAGACAACACATTGACCCTAAAATTACTTCTGATTCTATTGACTTTAAGAGTCTTTATGGAATGAGATTAGATTCTGACAGACCTATGGATTTAATAACAGAGGCTCAATATGCCTTCAGAGCAGGCTTTGGTGATGTTTTGAGAATAGCTGGTGGAGCTGCTAGATGGCGAGGTTATGATGGGGTAGGACACTTACTCTATAAAAAAGCTGACAAGATTACTCCTCAACTTCCCCCCAGACCAGAATTTGATGTATTTGACTGGAAACATCTTGGTAATCCAGCTTATTGGGCTTCTAGGGTAACTAGAGTAGTTCCATTCACATTAACTTTGCTTCCTGCAGCTATTTTTGGTTGGAAGATAGGATTAGCTGCAGCTGCAGGCATAGCTGGTAAATTTGTCTTAGGAGCATTTGCTACTAAAGTCTTAGGAATAACTTTTGGTGGAGTTGCTGGTGGTGCTTTGAGTAGGTCCTTAGAATCTGCTATGGAAGCAGGAGGTGCTTTTGATATGGTTCTGGGAGAAGGTGGAAGTCTTGAAGAGGCTGATGCTGTTGCTACTGAAGTCTTTTGGAAAGCTATGAGGTTACTTGGTGTAGATGCAGCTCAGATAGCAGCAGCTTTTGTTCCTATTTCGAATCCAACAGGAGTCTTAGCTAGAGGTATTGGTAGAGGTTTGTTTGTTACAGCTAGGGTTGGTGGTAGGGTAACGATTGTAGGTTTAACAGAGGCAGGGGAAGAGTATTATCAAACAGTTATAGTGAGACAAGCTACGGGGGAAGAAGACCCTTGGAGATTTGACCCAGAAGCTCAAGAAGCAGCAGCTTTAGGGGGTATAATGGGTATTGGTATGGGTGCAGGTGGTGATGTTCTTAGTAACACTATACATAAAACAAAAGCCTCTTTGACTCCCGAACAGCAAAGACAATTTGACAATGATAAGGCTCAGGCTAAGAAGCAAGCAGAAATTGCTGGAGCTACACCTGAACAAGCTGAGGCTCTCTCTGAAGCAGCAGCTTTAGACAAGTTGGCGGAGACCGAAGAAGGAGCTAAATTATTAGAACAAGTAGTAGAAGTAACTAAGGAGCAGGAATTTAACAAGATAATAACAAACCCAAAGAAGCGAACTCATAAAAAGGAAATAGCTTTTCTTCAAGATAATCTAAGAGTTATTGAGGGAGAAATTTCAGTTTATCAATCTTCTTATAATGCTCGAATGAAAGACTTTGATAGAATGAAAGATGCAGCTGCACCTTTTGAATTAAAAGAAATTAAAGAGACTATTCAGACTCTTGAAAAGGAATTAACTGACCTCTTAGCAAAGAAGAAAGAGCTAAATGAACAATTAAAGAGATTAGGAGTTACTGAACCTACCCCCAAAGCCGAAGTTGCACTCGAAGTTACAGAGGCTAGTTTAGAAGCTAAATACCCAGGTTTGGCAGTTCAATTTTATGGCAGCGAGGAAATGGGATTTTTTGGTGAGGCTCTTGAGGAATCATCAGGGAAGTATGTAGCTAGAGTAGAAGGGGCTACTCATCAAGAAGTAGAGAATTCACTGGCTAGAGCACTTGCTGAAAAATATCCAGAGGTTACACCTGTTACCCCAGAGCCTAGTATGCTTTATGCAAAGAGAGTCTCTCCAGAGGGTGTAGCTGCTCTAAACTCTTTTACTTCTAGTCTGGAAGGTTTAACTGGTAAATTGCAAGGACTGGATAGGATTAGGAATTTTATGGAGGGATATAGCAAACTTGCTTCCCTTGGTAAGAAATTTTCTGGAAGGGAACTTAATTCCCTATTTGGGCTAATAGTAGAAGATTGGAAGTTTCGTTCAGAAGAACAACTTTATTATTCTAAGGAATTAGTTGATATTATTGAAAGTACCCAAAAGAATCCTACCAGAATAGGAAAAGTAGAGACTATTGAGAGATTTATTCATGAGCAACATGAGAGGGGGAATATCCTTCCTCAAGTCTTCCTTGGGTATGGGATGGAATATGATAAACTTAAAGGATTAAATCCAGAGCGTGTTCGTGAATTTGTTGGGGAAGAATTGTTAGTTGTAGGAAGAGAAGCTACAGGAGAGCCTATTATTAGTACTAACTTTGGAATACTATCTAAGCTCAATGAGATAACAAATAAGATTCTTGGCGACTTAGCTGCTTATAAAGGGGAAATAGGTATTATAGCTGAAGCTCGTGTGCCTGAAGTTTCTATTTCTACGGAATGGGATAACTTATCTCAAGTTGAGAGACTTTCCAGAGCTATTGCTGCAGGTATAGCTAAAACAGCAGCAAAGAGCAATTGGGCTGAACTAACTAGTATTCAACAGGAAAAGTTACTAGGAATTCCTTTTATACCCAAAGAAGCTAGAGCAGTAGACTCTGAGGGTTTGAGTGCTGAAGAAATAATGCAAGGAAAGCATATCAATAAAGAGAATATGAAAGAGCAACTTAAAGATGCTCCTGAAGGTTTACCTGAGAAACCTGTAGATGTAGAGTCTTTACGAAGAATAAAAGAAGTTGCAGATGAAATAATGAGAAAATTACTCTTTGCAGCAGACCCAAAGAATCCTTTAAGTGTAGCTTTGGTAAGAGCTGCTAAGACTCAAAACATCAGAGATTATGTTGAACATTTACCCCCAGACTTAAAGAAACTTCCCCAAGAATTTCTTGATGCTACTTTTAATACTCCTGCTCGGTGGAGTCTTAACTTTCAACAACCCATTGATGCCTCTGCTGACATAGATTGGGGTAGAGTTGCTGGAGTATTCAGAACGAAGGTTATCACTCCAGGAATTCAAGCACAACAGGCTGCAGTTTTATATGAAGAGGCTGGGTCTCGTGAGTGGAAAGATATGGTAAAGAAATCAGGGGTTGCCATACCTGGTTTTTTGGGGTTTCAGGCAAAGAAGCAATTTAATGAAGCTACATATAAATTAGGGACAGAAATAGGTGATTTGGAGATGTTAATTTCCTCTGAAGCCATCTTAGCTAGAGAAGATATAGCAGAGATACTTAAAGGTTACCCCAGAGAACAACAATTAGCTATGATAGAATATATGAAAGGAGTTAGGGAACTTTTTAATAAATGGATAGGAGAAGCTAATTTAGTAAGAGTTAAACTTGGACTTGAACCTATAGAGTTCTTAAAAAATTACCTTCCTAGAGTTGTCCATACTAATATTTGGGGGAAGTTCTTTGGGATAGCTAGCAAACCTGAAGTTGTAGCTGATATAGCTTTAACCCCCGACCTCCAGAAACCTTCTAAACCCTTTAATCCCAGAGCCTTGGCTAGAAAAGGTGGTTTAAGACATTATGAATTAGAAAAGGATGTCAATGTATTAGCTATGGACTATATAGGTGTTATTGCTAGAGAGATGTTTTACACTCCTGTTATTCAGAGAAATAAGGCTTTTGTTAAAAACCTCAGAGAAAGAAATTACGATACTATAGCTGGTTGGTTAGAAGATTTAACTCTTAGGGGAATGGCTGGTGTCCCTGACCCTCTTACTAGATTGAGACAAGAGAATGTCCCCAGTCTACTCTGGAGTCCCTTAGTATTCTTGAGAAGAAGACTCAATGCTGCTGTATTTGGCTTAAATATTCCTTGGAATCTTGTAGTTCAGACTTCATCCATTCACTTCTTATGGCTTATGATAGAGCCTCGATTTGTTGGCAAGGCTTTTATAGATTATATGTTTAATCCCGAAGTCAGGAAAGAAATAGACACAGAAGTTCCTTCTTTTATCATTAAACAAACGGGTAAAGGCTCAGTAATCTTTCAAGATGTTGCACATTCTGTAGGAGAATATAGAAAAGCTGTTAGGTCTCCTTTAGAAACTGTGGATGATGCAGTAACTATTCTTACCAGGACTATAGAAAGATACCTTCAAGGTATATCAGCCAGAGCAGGCTGGCTACAGGGAGAAGCTATGGGGCTGAAAGGTGCTGAACTTGTAGCCTATGCTTCGGACATAGCAGCTAGGACTCAATCCGAATTTGATTTACTAAATTTACCCCTAGCTTACGGAGCTCCAGAAATAAGAATGTTATTTCCCTTTCAAACTTTTATGTTCACAGCTCTAACTAGAATTAGAGAACATACCAGAATTAAAGGATTGAGAGCTGGTGAATGGGCTACTGTTGATATGCCTTTAGACCAGAAACTTTTAAGAGAGATGAAAGAAGTAGAGGGTAAATCTATCTCTATAAATACTCCTGCTGGTAAAGTTGCTGCTCAGATAAGAATGCAACATATTCTCTCTTTTATCGCTGGTATGTGGGTAGCAAATATGATAGGAGATTGGCTTATAGACAGAGAACCTTGGGAAGAAAGCTCATTTATGCCTATGTCTAATATGTTATTGGGAGCAGTAAATCCTAGAAATACTTGGTATCTTCTTATGCCAGAGAGATGGGTGCATGACTTCTGGACAGGTATAGATATTGCTTTTTCAGAAGGTAATTTTGAACCCTTAGTGAACAGATTCTTTAATAGATATATTATGCCTGCAGGACTTCCTATAAGCAGAGCTTTAATTTATATGATTGCAGCTAATCAGGGAGGATATTGGGGTATCGAGGGAAAACCTAAAGATGAAGAAAAAGACCCTTTGTTTGAGGTAGAAGGTTTTAAGGCTGAGGATTGGAAGGCTTGGTTTCAGGGTGTCTGGTACACAGAGACAGGTAGAGAATATTTTGAGAGACACATTGAAGGTGTAGAACCTGAAACTAGGAAGATAATCTTAGAAATAAAAGAGCTAGAAGACCAGCTGGGGACTGTTGTAAAAAGAAAAGATTACACTGTAAGAGATTATTTTAGAGATGCTTTGGAAAAAGCTAGAGAGTTTGATGACCCTGAGTGGAAAATGATTGATGATGTAACTCCTTATCCTCCTTTACTTAGATTTGCTTTACAATCCGAGTATGCTTTACAAGAATATTATAACCTTCCTGATAATAAGAAAATTGCTTATAGAAGAGCTAATCCTTGGGCAGATGGTCTCTTGATATTTTGGGAAAGGGTAAGGTCTTACAGGTCTATAGAAGGTAAAGAGGAGTGGGAAAGACTCAGAGATGAGTGGATACCTAATAATCCTAAAGCTCATTGGACAGGACTGGAAAAGATACCAGAAGACCTTATATTTGAGATGGATTAAACAGGGACTTGACAAAGCAGTGAAGATGTGTTATATTAAACACTGAAGGAGGGAACTTTAATATGTCTGATGGAGACAAGCCAGATGAGGAAATTAAACCCGATAAAGAAGGTAAATTTCCTGAAAGTGTTAGCTGGGAACAGCATGTTAGAGCTAAAGAGACTATTAGCAACAAACTGAACAAAGCGACACAAAAAATAGCAAGTCTTGAAGAGCAGCTAGGAAAGACTACCAGTGCAGAAGAGTTCAGCAAAGTCCAGCAAGAGCTAGAAGAGACAAAGACCCAGCTCCAACAGACTTCTGATGAACTGAAGTCCAATAAGGACAAGAGCTTAACGGAGAAGAGGGATTATCTTGTAGCTAAGGGAATCCCTAAAGAACAAGCAACTGAGATGTCCGAAGAAGCTCTAATAGCAACAGCTAAGGCACTGGAAAGTTATAAGCCAAAGCCCGACCTTGGTGGAGGTGGTGGTGGAGGTAGTCTTCCTAATGACCCGATGGAACTTTTTAGAATGGCAAAAACTAAAACTAAGTGAGGGGAATTAGGGAAGAGAAACAAAAGACTAAAACAAAATAAAATTATAGGAGGAATAGAAATATGTGGACACTTGCAGAATTGTCTAAGATAGAAACTGATGTCCTGAGAAAGGGTATTATAAATACTCTTCTTATGGAGTCTAACCTGATGGAGCTATGTCCTTGGGAGACTACGGGACAGTTGTCTACAGGTGTAGTTAGGATTCAGAGCTTACCAAGTGTAGGCTTCAGAAGGCTAAATGCTCCTTATGACAGCACGGGCATAGGACACTTTGAACATGCTACTGAGAACATCAGTCTTTTTGGTAGGGATATTGACACTGATGAGGCTATTGCTAGAGCTAAGAATACTATTGAAGATGCTAGAGCAGTCCAGCGAAGGCTGGTTACAATGGCTATGGCATACAGCTTAAACGATGCCTTTATCAATGGTGAAATCAGTTCAACTACTCCCCTAGTCTTTAATGGCTTGAGGAAGAGAGTTGATGACATTGCCGTCACCCATTCTAGCCAAAGGATAGATGCTGGTTGTGGTGCAACAGGTTTTCTCAATAGCGCAGCTACCCGACACGCTTTTCTTGATAGGTTAGACCAACTTATCTATGCCATTAAAGGACATAAACCAGATTACTTGTTAATGAATAAGAGAGTTCTGATGGCATTTAGATCTCTACTTCGCAGGGAACAACTACTTGACAATACTAAGGATATGTTTGACAGGCTAGTTGATACCTATCAAGGATGCAGAATGATTGATATAGGTGTAGCTGCAGACCAGATTACAGAGATTATCTCTAATACTGAGACTGTTGCAGGAGCTCCTATAGGAGGCTCAAGCACTTCAGTCTATGCAGTTAAGTTTGGTGTTGGGGATATGACATGGGGTCTTCAGCAATTCCCTCTTGAAGTCAAGGATTTGGGTGAGCTAGAAGAGAGACCAGTCTACAGAGACAGGGTTACCTGGAACTTAGGACTGGCAACTGTTGACCCAAGAAGTCTTGGTAGACTTTTTAACATTCTACCAACTGCATAAGAGTAAGGTCGAACTCTTGTTAAAATAAGATAAGGAGGAAAAGACAGTGATAATTGACAGATTAGGACTACTTAGAGCAGATGGGACAGGGACTGGAGTAGAGGCAACAGAAGCAGGTTCTGTCTCGCTAATCAGAGATGCTGCTAGTGGTAGGGCTGTATTAGACATCAGAAAGACTGCCTTGAAAGGCTTACCTGTTGTTGTTATTACCAGGAGAATAACTACTGGTGATAGGTCTTTCGTAGTTACTATTGAGGCAGCCGATGAGTTAGCCTTTACTGCTACTAGGGAAGTAGTAGCTACCTTTCCAGCAGTTGTCGCTTCAAGTGCTGAGACTTTGATGGTTAGGAGAGTCCATACCCAAAGAAGATTCCTGAGAAGTGTCATCACACTAGGAGTGGGTACTACTGGTAGGACAGACTTTCTCATCTTTGTCGGTCATGAACTAATGAACACCTAGAGCTAAATAGGCTCTAAGTCTTGGTGGGAGGGGGTAGTTGCAATCTATCCTTTCCCACCAGAACAGAAAGGAGGCTAATATGACACCAATAATGGAGATGGAGAAATTAACCAAAGAGAGTGGGGAAGCTCAGGTCAAAGCTGCCCTGTCTGCCTGTATAGCCCAAGAGATAAGAGCTGGTAGGGAAGAAAACCAAGCAGTTGCTATGTGTCATCAGATGGTAAGGGATAAGACTGGTAAAGCTCTAGCACCTGAAGGAGAACAAAGACCATTAGAACCTATTTAAGGAGCTATTTATGGATAATGATAAGATACTATTCTGCTTGCAGAGTTTAGACAAGAGAGTCTCTGCTATTGAGAAGTCTATCACTACCATTAACTATGAGCTAGGAGTCTTATTAGGTAATGTTAAGACCAGTATAGTCCCTACTCTTATCCGATATGTTATCTTCCCATTACTGATAATAATGGGAGGATTAGTAGGAATAAGATTAGTTTTCTAGAGGGAGGTGAATAGTGTCTAGAGACATTAGTATCGGAATACCCGAAGTAATTGAAGTAGCTTCCCACAGGCTTGTTGGTGGAGCACTGACAGAAGGTGGCGTCCAGTGGAGCTCTGAAGTCTCAACTGTTACTGCCAACACCGACCACGAAGTACTAAAACTCACCTTGGATGATGGTGAGCATGTTGGAAGGTTAAACATGCTTGAGTTCAACTTAACTTTGGCTCTTAGAGCAGGCTCAGTTACTGCCGATGTTAGGTATAAATGGCAGGCAAGAAACAGGGATGCTGCCACCTGGGTTGACTTGCATGACTATATCACTAAAGTTGATATTGGCATTACTTACTTAGAATATACTGTCTCAGGCTACAGACTCATTAGAGTAACTAATTTAGATGTGTATCCCTTTGAAATCAGATTGGTTATTCAGTCTAATGAGGCTGCTCCAGGTGTTGCTACTGCCAGAGTCAAGAACTCAAGCCATGTAAAGGTGGAGATGAATTAGTGGCGGAGATTATAGTGTCTGAGAAGGCATATAA